>Ga0316217_10000753_pt1 | contig 44578 bp, 42 predicted proteins | sample 1anoAmetaG_FD_203633 | JGI IMG/M metagenome (GOLD analysis project Ga0316217, IMG submission 203633) | Freshwater microbial communities from Trout Bog Lake, Wisconsin, USA - 1anoA | ecosystem: Environmental > Aquatic > Freshwater > Lake > Hypolimnion/Profundal zone | place: USA: Wisconsin...
CCCTGGACCGGGCGGTTCCGGAAGTAGCGGAGCCAGCCCGAGCTTCGGGAGCCAGACGCGGTCGCCGTCCAGCCGGAAACCCTGCGGGTAGCGGAAGGAGTCGGCGCAGACGAACTTCTTCTTGAAGACGGGAAAGCGCTGCGGGCTTTTCCTGTCGAAGGCGTCCCGCAGTGCCCGGTCCGGGTGCATCAGCACCTGCTGCAGCGGCTGCGAACCTTCCATGCCGGCAGCAGGGCCGCCAGGGCGGGGTACCCGAGGCATCCCTCGCCGCGGCCGAGGCGCTCCTTCTGGAGGGCCCGCGCACGATTCCAGACGAAGCGGCAGCATCCGGCGAACCGCCTCAGCAGATCCTCCTGGGCCGGCACGGTTTTGAGCCGGCATTTAAACCCCTTGCGTATTAGCATACCTTAACGATATGCTTGGCCTATGACAAACGCAAGCGATTTCAGAACCGGTCGGCGTTGCGTTTTCGGCATGCACGTCCATTTGGTCTTCGTCACCCGAGTACCGGCGGCACGTCTTCGACGAGGAGCACCTATGGCTCCCTGCACGAGGTTTTCGCGGCGGTCTGCCGCGATTTCGGGGCGACGCTCGTCGAAATGAGGCGACGACCACGTGCACCTGCTGGTGGAGTACCCGCCCAAAACCGCGGTATCCGCTCTGGTCAACAGCCTGAAGGGCATTTCCAGCCACCTCGCCAAAAAGCGGCACCCGGAGCTGGAGCAGCGCTACTGGCGGGACACCCTCTGGACGCCGAGCTACTTTGCAGCCAGCTAGGGCGGGGAGCCCCTGGAGATCATCAGGCGCTACCTCGAGCAGCAGCGCGTGGAGACCCATGGCCGCTGACGCGGCCAGGCCCTGTATCCCCGGCCTGAACGCCGGGGTTTTAGGGCTCTTCCGATAAGATGTGACAAAGACCACAGAGAAAATTAAAAGCGAGGGTTTAAACCAAAGTCTTTATTGTTTTGGTTTGCATCTTCCACTGTGTACCCCGACTGGTATCTCTGTGTACCTCTGCGGTGAGGCTTTTGTTCAGGTTTCTTCCGATTGATTCCCGTTATTTATATACGGCAGGGTGAAGCTGTCAACAGCAAAGTTGCCATTGACTCGATGGCAGCCATCGTGATAATAGAGCAGAGGGCAGCTTAAGCACCAGAAAGAACCGGATCACTCTGCCGGAAAAAGGATGCAACGGATGCGGGTGATCGCAGGAAACGCGCGCGGGCGCAAACTGAGCGCCCCCAAAAGCTTGCGGGTCCGTCCGACTGCGGATCGTGTCAAGGAGTCGCTCTTCAGCATCCTGGTGAGCCGCCTGGGAGAGTTCGACGGCATGCGCGTGCTCGACATCTTCGCCGGCACCGGGAACCTCGGCATCGAGGCGCTCAGCAGGGGAGCCGGCTACGCGGTTTTCATCGACTCGCACCAGGAATCGGCCGACATCATCAGGAAAAACCTGGAGATCACCCGGTTCACCGACTTGGCCAAGGTGGTGCTCCAAGAAGCGGCGGGCGCTCTCACCTGGCTCTCCCGCGGGGAGGCCCCCTTTCACCTGATTTTTCTCGATCCGCCCTACCATGAAGGACATACGGCCCGCATGCTGGAGCTGCTCTCCGAGTCCCCTCTAGTGGATGCCGGCACCACCGTCGTGGCCGAATTTTCCTCGAAGGAGGAGATACCCCGCTGCTTCGGCCGGCTGCGGGAGACCGAGCGCAGGATCTACGGCGACTCGGCCCTCTCCTTCCTAACCATTGCAGACAGAGGTGAACAGTGCCCCTGAAGATCGCGGTATACCCCGGCTCTTTCGACCCGGTAACGTTCGGACACCTGGACATCATCGACCGGGCCCTGCAGATATTCGACGGCGTCATCGTCGCTGTGGCCAAGAACTCGGAGAAGAACGCCCTCTTCACCGTTTCCGAGCGCCAGGTCCTGCTTTCCCAAGTACTGGCGAATCGTCCCAAGGCGAGCGTCGATACTTTCGACGGGCTCCTGGTGGACTTTGTCCAAAAGCGCGGGGCGATGGTGATCATTCGCGGATTGCGGGCGGTTTCGGATTTCGAATTCGAGTTCCAGTTGGCCCAGATGAACCGGAGCATCACCAAGGAAGTGGAGACGCTCTTCATGATGACCTCGGTCCCCTACAGCTACCTCTCCTCTTCCATCGTCAAGGAGGTGAGCTCCCTGAACGGCCCGGTGGACAAGCTGGTCCCGCCGCTGGTGAAGGCCGCCCTCGACGAGAAGTTCAAAAGGTAGACTTGCCACGGCCGGTTCCCCCACAGAATCGGCACCTTGCCAGGAGCTGCAGTATCTGTTAGTCTTGCAGGTGCGGGCCGGTGTGCCGCGCTTTTTCCCTCATTTCTGACAATCTAATATCAGCTCGGGAGGTCAACGTGATTACCAAGGAAATGACCATATCGGAAATCCTCAGACGCCATCCCGAGACGCTCCCGGTATTCACGAGTTACGGCCTTGACTGCTACGACTGCCAGATAGCCGAGTTCGAGGAGTTGGAACACGGCGCCTCGGTGCACAAGGTCGACATCAACACCCTCCTTTCCGAATTGAACAGCCACACCACACACTAGCCTGCCGACGGCCTTCGGGCTTTCCCTGCGCCCCAGCCCCCCTTTGCCCTTTGGGAGAGGGGGCCTCCTCGAGGCGCAAGCGGTAATTTTTCAGATGATGCTTTTTCCGAACAGCGAGGCGGCAAGCTCCACCGCGATCTTGGCGGTCTGGTTCCTGTGGTCGAGGATGGGATTGATCTCGACGATGTCCAGCGAGGCGAGGCGTCTGCTGTCGGCTATGATCTCCATGAGCAGTTGGGCCTCGCGGTAGGTGAGCCCGCCGGGTGAGGTGGTGCCGACCCCGGGTACTTCCATGGGGTCCAGGCTGTCCAGATCCAGGCTCACGTGCAGCCGGGACAGGTGCTTCAGGCTTTCCAGCGCCTCGCGCGCGACGCACCCCATGCCGCGCTCGTCCACATCGCGCATGGTGTACGCCGTTATGCCGCTCTCCCGCAACCGGAGCCGCTCCTGCGGGTCCAGCTCCCTGATGCCGATCATCACCACGTCGGTCACCTGCAGCTTGGCACCGGCGCGCCCCACCTGCACCAGGTCCGGATACCCCTGCCCCAAAAGTGCCGCGAGCACCATGCCGTGGATGTTGCCGGAAGGTGAGGTCTGCGGCGTATTGAAGTCGCCGTGGGCGTCGATCCAGATCACCCCGGCCGGCTCGTGGTGGGTCACCCCGCCGATGGAGCCAAGCGCCATGGAATGGTCCCCTCCCATGAACACCGGGATCAATCCCTCCTCGACCGCCTGGCGCCCCGCCCGGTACACCGCTTCGCAGACCCGCTTGATGGACGGCAGATAGTGCTGATCCCGCTCTTCGGTCAAAACGTCGCGCACCGGCACTTCGATGTTGCCGGTGTCCTCAACCTGGTAGCCAAACCCCCCCAGGCGCCCGGAAATCCCGGCATAGCGCAGGGCGCCCGGCCCGAGGTCGACGCCGCGCTGCGTCTGTCCCAAATCCACAGGCACGCCGATGATCCTGATGCGTTTTCCCTGCCACGTTCCCTCTTGCATGGTGCCCCCCCTGCCCCCTCGTCACTACCCCTTCAGGTTGTTCCAGAGGTTCACCATGAAATCCTGGGCGTTGGTGAGGATGGCGACCGCCTGGGCCGAGCCGCGGTTGGCGAGCTTGTCGACGCAAAACTCCGTCATGTCGACGACGTAGAAAAATACCGGTCTGACAGTGCCGTCCGCCTGGACCTGGTAGCTTGGCACCATGTTGCCGAAGGCGATGGAATGCAGCTGGGTCGCCATGGCGATCACGGTGGTCGCTTTTCGGGCATGGACCCGCATGGCGTCCTGCGCCTGGTAGGCATCGGCGAACACCTCGGGAAGCGGCCCGTCGTCACGGATGGAGCCCGCCAGCACATAGGGAATCCCCGTTTTTTCACAGGCGCAGATGATGCCGTCGTTCAGCCTCAGCTCCTCGATGGTCCTCGGGATCCCCCCCCTCATGCGCACCTCGTTGATGATGTCCAGGTGGTTGTAATGCCCCATCGGCTGGAAGGCCTGGGTGTAGATGTCCTGCCCCAGACCGGTACGGAAGCGGGCCGCTTCCAGGTCGTGGGTGGCGAGAGCGTTGCCGGCCAAAAGCGCCTGGCAGTAACCGTTCTCGATGAGACCCTGCATGGCGCTGCGGCTGTCCATGTCGAAAGCGACCGCGGGCCCCAGCACCCAGACGATGTAGCCGTTGTCCCGGTCGTGGCGCAGCACCTGGTACAGCTCGTCATAGGAGCGGGAAAAGGGGGTTTCCCGGGTGCCGCGGTTTCGAAAGGAGAACTTGTCGGCAACGTGCTCCGTCAGCGGCTCAAAACCGGAGATGTGCAGATAGATCCCCTCCTCGCCGCTCTCGGAGCGGCCGATCACCACCGGGTCTCCCTCCTTCACCCGGCGCGGCTCGACCACCTCCAGTTCGCCCCCGCGCAGCAGGAAAACCGAATCCATCCTGCTTTGCCGGGCCAGGAGCCAGTTGCCGCCACCCAGGTGGACGTACTCGGGGTGGTTCGAGGTAGCATGGTAGTTCTTGGGGAGCACGCCGTCCTGCGGTGCGGGAGCCGTCTGCACCACGGGGGCGTGCGCGAGCCCGAGACGTATGAAATCGGGTGGTATGAACTGAGGGATAACGTCCTGAATGTTCGACATGGCCAGGTTCCTCCTCACGTGGGGCCGTACCCGTTGGGATCTCCGATAAAAAAACTTTAGCATGTCGGCCGGCAGTTACAACCGGCGGGGAGATCCCCGGCATCCCCGCTACCGCCTTGCCGTTATTTGCCTTGCCTGCAGCTCGCTTACAGCAACGATGGAACGCTTCACTGTATCGCATGAGGTATTTAGAATTTCTTACACTGCGATCGGCTCGTTTTACGTTCAAGTTTTTGGTTAATTGGCCGATAGATTACCTGAAATTGGCCTGTTTTTATCATGACAGTACCTAATATCTCATCGCATGTGGAGGCAGCATGAAGTACTGGATGAATCTAAAGGTTAAAACGAAGGCCTTGATTCTGGTAGCAGTTGCAGTGGTAACCTTCGTGGCAATTGCCGGCGTTGGCCTGTTCACGATGCACGGCATGGCGAAGGACGAGGAGGATATGAGCATCGCGGTCAAGCATGTCGGCATGCTGAACGATCTCAAGAACAATCTGGCACTGATCAGGCTGGATGTTGTCTATATGCTGGTCCTTGAGGACCAGGCAAGGCTCGCCGAAAAGTCGGAGGACATACTAAAGCACAAACAGGCCATTCAGGAAGGGATGGCGGCATTCCTGAAATACGACCTCGTCCCGAAGGAAAAAGAACTCATCGATCTGTTCCGGCAGGGGTGCGAGGCCTACCTGGCCCAGGAAGTCAGGCTGGAGCAGATGGCCAGGGAGGGTATCGGCAACCCCCAGGTGCACAGCCAGGCCTTGGCATTCGCCGTGGAGAGCGTCGCACCGCTCCACGAGAAGCCCGCCAAGGCGATCAACGAGCTGGTATCCTACAATGTCAAGGATGCGGCAGAAACCTATGAGAGGGACCTGGCGGGATATCACAGCGCGCTTTACAGCCTGAACGGGCTCACGGTGGCGGCAGCTTTCTTCATGATAGCGGTGGGCCTGCTCATCGGGAATTCGATCAGCAGGCCGCTCAAGCTGGTCTTCGACACGCTGGCCCAGGTCGCGGGCGGTAACCTGACGGCCCGCTCCGGCATCAGGACCCGGGACGAAATGGGACTTTTGGCCGGGGAAGTCAATGCTATGGCCGAAAGGCTGATGACGACCATGAACCAGGTGGCACAAAACAGCGTCCAGGTGGCCGCCGCCGCCAACCAGCTCCACTCCACCGCCCTCCAGATAGCGACCGGTGCCGAGGAAGTCGCAGCCCAGGCCGGCACGATGGCCACCGCGAGCGAGGAGATGTCCGCCACCTCCTCGGAGATCGCCCAGAGCTGCCACCATGCAGCCGACGGAAGCCAAATCGCCAACGACACGGCCCTGGCCGGCGCGGCGGTTGTCGAACGGACCGTGGTCGCCATGGGGCGCATCGCCTCGCGGGTAAAATCATCGGCCCAGACGGTGGCGGGCCTTGGTGCGCGCAGCGACCAGATCGGAGAGATCGTCGGCACCATAGAGGACATCGCCGACCAGACCAACCTGCTCGCTCTGAACGCCGCCATCGAGGCGGCCCGGGCCGGGGAACAGGGCCGGGGCTTCGCGGTGGTGGCCGACGAGGTGCGGGCACTGGCGGAGCGCACCACCCGGGCCACCCGGGAAATCGGGGAGATGATCAAGTCGATCCAGCAGGAAACCCGGCAAGCCGTCGGGGTCATGGAGCAAGGGGTGCAGGAGGTGGAAAACGGCACCCGGGAAACGGCCAAATCCGGAGCATCCCTGCAGGAGATCCTGAAACAGATCGGCGAAGTGACCGAGCAGGTGAACCAGATCGCGACGGCGGCGGAGCAACAGACCGCCACAACCTGTGAGATCACCAGCAACCTGCAGGAGATCACCGAGGTGGTGCACGAGACCTCGAAGGGCGCTCAGGTCTCGGCCACGGCTGCGAACAACCTTGCCCGCCTGGCAGAGGATCTACGCGGCCTGGTGGGACAGTTCAGGCTCGTTTAGCCCTGATCGGCGCGGGTGCCGGACCAGGAGTCGACGGGCTGGCTGAGGCCGCAAGAAAGCGGCCGGGCCTTCAGCACAAGCAAGTTACTTGCGCCTGAGGCCCCTCTGAAAGTGCATCCCGGTACTGCCTGAAGTGCCTGGCACCTCGGAATAATTTTGACAGCTGACTGTTTCATCGGTACCGCCTAGCTAACTGGCTCGGAGGCACCGCCATAGGGGAGACCCCACAGGAGATGCCATGAAACTCGAGTACCTGTTTATGGGATACGTTATCATCGTGGTCGGGCGTTTCTACCTTCGAGCCATCCGGGATGAGATACACCACTGGATCGAGAACCGCCAGGACCAGGCTACCCGAACCGGTGACGATCTCCCCATGCGCGGTCTTTGCCTCCCTGCAGCAGACAGCGGCTTTCTACATCAGAACCATAAAGCCAGATCGGCCTTTGGGCAGGCGACCACCGCCCGCGCCAAGAGCCGCCCCCCCTCGTTACGGCAACCCCGCAGAAACTGAGAGATCTCCTTGCTCCCCTTAAGGCGCTGTTGCCCAGAGGAGGAGCCTGCGCGGGCAGTAAGAGCACTCGGGCGCCCCGTTCGGGTCAGAAATGCCTTTACAATCACCGACTCGTCCTATATCATTCATTAGTTAACCTCCCCATGATAAAGGACAATATGGTACTCGCGCACATACGCAATTTCTCCATCATCGCCCATATCGACCACGGCAAGTCCACCCTCGCCGACCGCCTGCTCGAGTTCACCGGCACCGTCAGCTCCCGGGAAAAGCAGGACCAGTTCCTGGACAAGATGGACCTGGAAAGGGAGCGCGGCATCACCATCAAGGCGCAGACTGTGCGGCTCAACTACCGGGCCGACGACGGTCGCGACTACATCCTCAACCTGATCGACACGCCGGGTCACGTGGACTTCACCTACGAGGTATCCCGGTCGCTCACCGCCTGCGAGGGGGGACTCTTGGTGGTGGACGCATCCCAGGGGGTCGAGGCGCAGACCCTTGCCAACGTCTACCTGGCGCTGGATGCCAACCTTGAGGTGTTCGTCGTACTGAACAAGATCGACCTCCCCGCCGCCGAACCGGAGCGCGTCAAGCAGGAGATCGAGGAGATCATCGGCCTCGACACCCATGACGCCGTGCTCGCCTCCGCCAAGGAGGGGATCGGCACCAAGGAGATCCTTGAAGAGATCGTCAAGAAGATCCCGCCACCGGTGGGCGACCCGGAGAAGCCGCTCAAGGCGCTCTTGTTCGATTCCTGGTACGACCAGTACCAGGGGGTCATCATCCTGGTGCGGATCATCGACGGCGCCGTGAAGAAGGGCGACAAGATCCAGCTCATGAGCAACAAGAAGACCCACGAGGTGCTGAAGGCCGGCGTCTTCTCCCCGGCGATGCAGGAGGTCGCGGCGCTCACCGCGGGCGAGGTCGGCTTCATCATCGCGGGGATCCGGGACGTCTCCGACGCCAAGGTCGGCGACACGGTGACGCTCCTGCACAACCCGTGCGACGCCGCACTTCCCGGGTACAAGGAGGTGAAGCCTATGGTCTTCTCCGGCCTCTACCCGATCGACACCGCGCAGTACGAGCAGCTGCGCGACGCGCTCGCCAAACTGAAACTGAACGACTCCTCCTTCTCCTACGACCCGGAGACCTCGCTTGCCCTGGGCTTCGGCTTTCGCTGCGGGTTCCTGGGGCTTTTGCACATGGAGATCATCCAGGAGCGGCTGGAGCGCGAGTTCAACCTGGAGCTGATTACCACGGCGCCCACCGTCGTCTACCGGGTGCACGCCCCCGACGGCTCGGTCACCACCATCCAGAGCGCCAACCAGCTCCCCGGCGCCTCGGAAATCGCCTTTTTGGAGGAGCCCTTCATCCTCGCCTCCATCCATGTCCCGAACGACTTCGTGGGGGGGATCCTGGCGCTTTGCGAGGAGAAGCGCGGCGTGCAGCGCGAGATCAAGTACCTGACCCCGACCCGCGTCATGGTGGTCTACGAGCTCCCCCTGAACGAGGTGGTGCTTGACTTTTACGACCGCCTGAAATCCATCACCAAGGGGTACGCCTCGCTCGACTACGAGCTATTGGACTACCGGCAGAGCGAACTGGTGCGGCTGAACATCATGATCAACGGCGAGGTGGTCGATGCGCTCTCGCTCATCATCCACAAGGACAAGGCCTACTACCGCGGGCGGGAACTGGTCTCCAAGATGAAGGAGCTGATCCCGCGCCAGATGTTCGAGATCGCCATCCAGGCGGCCATCGGGGTCAAGGTCATCGCACGCGAGACGGTGAAGGCAATGCGCAAGGACGTCCTCGCCAAATGCTACGGCGGCGACATCACCAGGAAGCGCAAGCTTTTGGAAAAGCAGAAGGAAGGCAAGAAACGGATGAAGAACGTTGGCAACGTGGAACTCCCTCAAGAGGCGTTCCTGGCGATCCTGAAGGTGGAGGGGTAGCCGCAACCCGGATGGCTTTCGCCCTCCCAACATGAATAGGGGAATGAACAACCATGGAAGAGTCCAAGAACTCCGTCAGCAACGCCACGGCGGACGGCGCAGCGGCACCCAAGGCAGCCAAGTCGAAACACATCGTACGTGAGTACGCCGAATCCATAATAATAGCGGTCCTGCTCGCCCTGGTGATCCGCACCTTCATCGTGCAGGCTTTCAAGATCCCTTCGGGGTCGATGGAGGACACGCTCGCCATCGGCGACCACATCCTGGTCAATAAGTTCATCTACGGTTCCAAGATACCGTTCACCGACACCCGTTTCCTGAAGCTGCGCGACCCGCGCCGGGGCGACGTTATCGTCTTCGAATACCCGGAGGATCCTTCCAAGGACTTCATCAAGCGCGTGATCGGCACCCCCGGTGACACGGTCGAGGTGAAGGACAAGAAGGTGTACGTGAACGGCACGGTGTACAACAACCCGCACGAGGTGCACAAGGAGTCCGAGGTGATCCCGAAGGAGGCCAATCCCCGGGACAATAAGGATGCGGTCAAGGTCCCGCCCAACTCCTATTTCGTCATGGGTGACAACCGGGACCGCTCCTACGACAGCCGGTTCTGGGGCTTCGTCAGCAACGACAAGATCAAGGGGATGGCCTTCATCAAGTACTGGTCCTGGGACAAGGACAAGTTCCGGGTCCGTTTCGGTTCGATCGGCAAGCTGATCGACTAAAGTTGCCAACCAGATTACCAGATGTAAAAGGCCCTCCGGAACCATCCGGGGGGCCTTTTTTTGCCGATTGCTGTGAGGTCCGGGGACCTTATGACTCACGCCAGATCCAAAACCGCCTGGTAGATGATGTCGAACAGCTCGGGGATGTCCTTCTCGGCGATGCAGGAGAAGGCGATGCGCAGGTCGGTCTTGGTGATGGAGATGGCGCCCACCCCGTACTTGTCCAGCAGGTGCAGGCGGAGCTTCTCCGCCTCGACCGTCTTCAGCTTCAGGCACATGAAGTAGCCGGAGTTGAAGGGGTAGTAATCCCAGGCCTTTTCAAACTTGCCGGAGTTGAGAACTTCCTTGGTCTTCAGGGCGCGCCCCTTCATTACCTGGAACTTCTCTTCTTTCTGGGCCAGGAAGTCCGGCGAGCGCAGCGCCTCGATGACAAAGGTCTGCGAGGGGTGCGGGCAGTTGGAAATACGGGCCCGGATGATCCCCATGGCCTTCTTCTCGAGGGCGTTCATGACCGGGGCGTTCTCGTAATCGTTGCCGTCGGCGAAGGTGATGAATCCGGTGCGGAAGCCCCAGACGAACTCCTCCTTGGTGGCGCCGTCGAGTTTCACCGCGAGGATGCGCGGGTGCAGGTTGGCCAGTTTGCCGAACAAGGACTCCTTGAGGCTGTCCTCGTAGAAAAGGCCGAAATAGGCGTCGTCGGTGATGACGACGACATTGCACCCGGCTTCGGCAACTTCCTTAATGGCGGCCACCAGGGCATCGCCCTCGGCGACGGTCGGGGTATAGCCGCTCGGGTTGTTGGGGAAGTTCAGCAGGACCACGGCCTTCCCCTTCTCTTCCGCGGTGTTCTGCAGGGTCGCCTTGAAGGCGTCGATATCGTAGCCGCCGGTAACCGTGAAGGTGGGGTGCTTCTTCACGATGGCGCCGGAGCAGGTGCCGAAGGTCAGGTTGTAGTTGCCCCAGAGCATGTCGGGCAAAATCAGGTGATCGCCGTCGTCGATGAACATGTCGGCAACGATGGAGAGCCCGTGGGTCAGGGCGTTGGTCACGATCGGGTTGGAGAAATGTTTCCCCTGCTGGCTAGGGTTTTCCCGGAGCTGTTTTTCCTTCCAGAGAGCGCGGAGTTCCGGCTTGCCAGCGGGCGGGGCGTAGGGGAATATGTCCTTGGGGTCGAAGGCGGACAGCTTGTCCTGGATGCAGGACAGGAACATCGGGCCGCCGTTTTCGGTGGCGATGCCGATGGTTGCGTTGAACTTGTGGGCTTTATCCTTGGCTTCGGCCGACTGGGTCAGAATTCCCTTGGGAAAGAAGAGGTTCTTGCCGAGATCGGACAGCATCTCCAAGACGTGCGGGCTGTGCTGGGCAAGAGAATCATTTAATTCTGTGGCCAACGGGTTCATTTAATTCCTCCTGGAGCGTAGTAGAGATGGCGCCCGGCACCCCTTGACAGAGTGCCTGAGTCGAGGTTCATCAAAGCGTCATTTAATCTTTTCACTTCCGACTTGTCAACGGGAATATGGCCGGCAGGGAAAAATTATCAGTGTCGTTCCTGGCGCTGGCGTGGACACGTCAGCCCCCCCACTCGGCCTTCCACCTCCGGGAGGAGGAGAGTGTAACCGGTCGGGTAAGCCATTGAGAGTTCAGGAAAGAAATAAAGCAGCCGCGAAACGGATCACGGCTCCTTTCGCTCTCCACGCAAAGCGCGGCCGCTACCTGTCCAAGAGCTTTTCCATGAGCCGAAATCCCTCGGTGATCTGGTACCCGGTGGCAGCGGCGGAGACCTCGTCGTAGCCAGCCACGGCGCCCTGTACCTTTTCCTCGCCGGCGTAGATGACAAAGGGGACCGGATCCGAGGTGTGGGTACCGAGTTCCACCGGCGTCGGGTGATCGGGGGCGCAGAGGATCCGGTAATCGCCGAACTGGCGGATCCCTTCCAGCACGGGACCTACCACCTGCTCGTCGAAGCATTCGATGGCCTGGAGCTTGTCGGCAAGCTTGCCGGAGTGGGAGGCCTCGTCGGGCGCCTCAACGTGCACGAAGACAAAATCACGCTCCTTGAGGGCCTGGAGCGCGGCCGCCGCCTTGCCCCGGAAATTGGTGTCCAGGTAGCCGGTGGCGCCGGGCACCTCGATGATGTCCAGCCCCGCATAGACGCCGATCCCCTTGATGAGGTCGACGGCCGAGATGACGGCACCGGTCAGGCCAAAGCGCGACCGGAAGTCGTCCATGGCCGGGGCCTTCCCCTGCCCCCAAGGCCAGATGGAGTTCGCGGGGGTCTCGCCCTTCCCGCAGCGCCTTTTGAACTGCGGATGGTTGTGGAAGATCATCTGGGAGCTATTCATGAGATTGATGAGGCGATCCGCAGCCTCCCCCGTGGGGAGAAAGCTGATGACGTCCTGGCCGGTGATGTCGTGCGGCGGGGTCGCCTTGATCTGGGTCCTGCCGTTATGCCAGACCAGGAGGTGCCGGTAGCTGACCCCGGCGTGGAAGGAGAACTCCTCGTCGCCCAGCTGGCGCTGCAGCTCCTCGACAAGCTCACGGCCGTCCGCGGTGGAGATGTGACCGGCAGAGTAGTCATCCATGATCAGCCGGCCACCGCGGGCCTCGAGGTGCACCAGGTTGATGCGATAGGCGACGTCATCCGGACCCAGAGCCACCCCCATGCTGGCCGCCTCCAGCGGCGAGCGGCCGGTATAACAGAGCCTCGGATCGTAGCCGAACATAGAGAGATTTGCCACGTCGCTTCCCGGCGGGTAACCGGCGGGGACCGTCTGCGCCAGGCCGAGGGTACCGCGGCGCGCCATGAAATCCATATTGGGTGTCTTTGCCGCCTGCAGCGGAGTCCTGCCGTCCAGCCCTGCTATCGCCCGGTCCGACATGCCGTCGCCCAGTAAAACCACGTACTTCATGCAAATTCCTTTGACTGCCGTAATGGGTGATCTTAACAACTGTGATAGGTAATGTGTAACAGAACCTTTAACTACTATGACATACAATATTTCTATGTGGGCAGATTCCAGCTTGGGCCTTTGACTTTATCACACATCGCACATCACGCCGCGAGTCTCACCCTCTCGGGTGAAACTCGCTGTGCAGCCGCTTCAGCCGCTCCCGGGTCACGTGGGTGTAGATCTGGGTGGAGGAGAGGTCCGCGTGCCCCAGCATCATCTGCACGCTGCGCAGGTCCGCACCGTTTTCCAGGAGGTGAGTCGCAAAGGAGTGGCGCAGCGTGTGAGGCGAGAGGTGGCTCTGCACACCCGCCTGTTGGGCCCGCTTCTTCACGATGTTCCAGAAGGCCTGGCGGGTCATCCCGTCACCCAGCCGGCTCAGGAACAGCCGCGAACAGCTCCTCCCCCTCAATAACTCGCCGCGCGCCGCATCCAGGTAGCGGGCGACCGACCGGCAGGCGCTCGCGCCGATCGGTACCAGCCGTTCCTTGTCACCCTTGCCGATGGTCATCAGGTAGCCGGCCGCAACGTTCACCTCGGCAAGCGATAGCCCCACCAGCTCGGAAACCCTGAGGCCGGTCGCGTACAAAAGTTCCAGCATGGCGGCGTCCCGAAGCTCGATGGCGCCGTTATCCAGCGGGGCGGCGAGGAGCGCCTCCACCTGTCTGTTGGAGAGGACCGAGGGAAGCTTATGCACACCCTTGGGGGCCTCGATGATGGAGGTGGGGTTCACCTCGCAGTACCCCTCCACCACGAGGAAGCGGTGCAGCATCCTCAAGGCCGAGAGCGCCCGCGCCCGGGAGCGCGGCGCGATCCCCGCCCCTTTGAGATGCGTGAGGTAGCCTGCCACGTCGCCGGAGCGGATCTCGCCCGGGGAGCGCTCCCCCAGAAAGCCCAGATAGCGGGTAAGGTCGCGGCTGTAGGCCGCCACCGTGTTGGCGCTGGCCCCCTTCTCCACCAGGAGGTAGTTCAGAAAGAGGTCGAGGTAGCGGTCCACTAGCTGTCGATGGCGGCAAGGAGTTCGCGGCGGATCTCCTCAAGCTTCTCCGGATCGGAAACCTTCTGGCCGAAGATGTCCTTCACGTAGAATACGTCGGCCACCTGGTCCACCTTGGTGGAGATCTTGGAGACCCCGATGTAGAGCCCGAGCCGGGTGAGCGTGCTGGTTATGGAATACAAGAGGCCCACCTTATCGTGGGCGTAGATGTCGATGACCGTGTAGTCCGAGGAGACCTCGTTGTCGATATCCACCCGGGCCGGCACCGTGGGCTTCGCCTTCTCGGAGAGTATGCTGGGGCGGTGCCGCTTCGCCACCAGCGCCCCCACCCGCACCTCGCCCTCGAGGACCGCGCGCAGGTCGGCCTCCAGACGGGCCCAGCGATTTTCGTCCTTGATGACGAACCCCTGGGGCGAGTTCACCTGCAGAATGTCCAGCACCTTCTCGTTCTTGTTGGTGTGGATCTGCGCCCCCAGGATGTTCATGCCGTTGGCCGCCATGACTCCGGTTATCATGGAGAAGAGCCCGGGCACGTCATAGGTGCAGACCGTGCAGTTGGTGTACCCCTTCTCCGTTTCATGCACCAGTTTGAGCACCAGGTTATTGTCGGCGGACAGCAGCAGCAGGGTCTTCATGTGCCCCGCGATGATCTCGGGGGGGTAGGAGAGCAGGTGACGAGTGGAAAGCGCCTGCAGTTCGTCCTTGACCGGCTGCGGCGGGTAGTCGGTGACCAGGATGTCGAAAATGGCGCGCTTGACCCGCCGCACCCGGTCTCCGGAGGCCTCCAGCTTGAAGTCGCCGCGCTCCAGCACCTGGAACGCCTTCTCGTAGAGCTCCTGCAGGAGGAGCCCCTTCCACTCGGTCCAGACCTCGGGCCCCACCGCCTTGATGTCCGCGTAGGTTAGGAGGTAGAGGAGCTTCAGGTTCTCGCTCTTCTCCATCTGGCGGGCGAACTGGATGATCATCCGCTCGTCGTGCAGGTCGCGGCGCTGGGCGATGTGTGCCAAAAGCAGGTGGTTTCTCACCAGGAACTGCAGCCGCTCGCTGTCCTCCTTGGTGAGCCCCATGCGGCGCGCCACGGTCTTGGAGAGCTCGGCGCCGACCTCCGCATGGCCGCCCCCAGATCCCTTGCCGACGTCGTGCAGGAGCACCGCCATCAGCAGGAGCCAGCGCTTGTCCACCTGGAGGGAGAGCTCGGTCAGAAGCGGCAGCGTGTCGCGGTGCTCGCCGCGCCACAGCTTGGCGATCTCGTCGACCGCGAACAGGGTGTGGGTGTCCACCGTATAGATGTGGTACACGTCGTGCTGCACCTTGCAGTAGATCCGCTCGAACTCGGGGATGAAGCGGTTCAGAAATCCCAGGTGGTGCATCTGCTGCAGGGTCTGCGCCACCCCCTTCTCGGATTGCAGGATATTGAAGAAGGAGGCGTGCGCCTCCTTGGAGCGCCGGAACTTGTCGTTCACCAGGTCCAGGTTTTCCCGGATCAGCCCCTTGGCGCCCAAGGAGATGGCGACCCCCTGCTTCTGGGCGTACTCGAAGATGCGCATCAGCCGGATCGGGTCTTTGTCGATCACCGACTCGTCGGGCACCACGAGTTCGCCCTTCACCACGTAGAACCCCTCGCCCACCGGTCTCCTGGTGAAGTAGCCGAGGATCTTGCGCGCCCCCTCCTCGCGCTGGCTGCACTTGGTGATCATGAGCGAGCAGAAGTGCTCCACGCGGTTGGCGTGCAGGTAGAAGTCCTGCATGAACTGCTCCACCGCCAGGGTCTTGCCGCGGTCCTCGTAGCCGAAGAAACGCGCTATGGAGGTCTGGGCGTCGAAGGTGAGCTGGTCGTTCTTGCGGCCCGCCAGGTAGTGCAGCTCGTTGCGGATGCGCCAGAGGTAATCGAGGGCGGCGAAGTAGAGTGCCACCTCCTCCTCCGAGAGCACCCCCTTGATGATCAGCTCGTGCGGCAGGTCCACCTTGTACTTGATCTTTGCCACCCACATCGCCGTATGCAGGTCGCGCAGGCACCCCTCGCCTTCCTTCAGGTTCGGCTCCAGGATGTAGACGCTGGATCCGTATTTCTCGCGCCTCTTCTTCAGCTCCTCCAGCTTCTCTGCGATGAAGGTGTCGCTCCTCTTGGCGAGCACCTGGGCCACCATGACCTTTTTCAGCTCGGCGAAAAGCCCGTCGCTCCCGGTCAGAAGCCGCGCGTCCAAAAGCGCCGTCTTCACGGTGGCGTCGGTGTTGGCCATCTCGACGCAGTCCGACAGCGTCCGGACCGAGTACCCCACGTCCAGCTTGAGATCCCACAAGAAATAGAGCAGGCGGTTGGCCACCTCCTCAACCCGCTTGGAATCCTTGCCGCCGTAGAGAAACATCAGGTCGAGGTCGGAGAATGGGTTCAGCTCCCCCCGGCCGTAGCCGCCGATGGCGACCAGCGCGAGTTCTCCGGACTTGGCGGAGATGTGCAGGTCATTGGAGAGCGCCGTGAAGAGCCCGGTCACCAGGGCGTCAGTCATGGCGGTGATGGACTGCACCACGGAGGTGCCGTCCTCTCCCTCCCGGTGTCCGCGCTTCAGCTCCTCGCGGAAGTGTTCTAGGAATTCCCGGGCGGCCGCCAGGTAGGCCCCCCTCTTCTCCTCGAAGCTCTTGCCGTCTCCTTTGAGGGCGTCGCTCAGATAACCATTGATGTTTAGCTGCATTACCCTTCCTTAGCGATCCGGACCACCTGCAGGACTCCGGGAAACGCCTCGAGGTCGGAAACCGGGAGGCTCTCAGTGTCGCCGATCACCCCGATGATGACCCGGTCGGCACCGGTTGACTGGTGAATGTCGAAACCGCGCTCGATGAGATACGCCTTGATGCCGTCCTGGGCGCCGGCATCGGCCGCTTTGCGCATGACTATCAGCACTTTACTTACCTCCTGGTTGGTGATCCCCGTGGGTCATGATGCGCTCCAGCCGGCGCGACTCGTCGACCACCCTCTCGAACAGCCTGACGATGGCCTGGTCGTCAAGGGGGCCCGGGTTCTCCGCGGTCATCCGGAGAAAGATCCTTTTTTCCCGGGCCGGGTCGTAGACCGGCAGGTCGAGCCCTTTCTTGATCTCACCGATGGCAAGGGCCAGCGAGGCGCGCTCGTTGAAAATCCGGAGCAGCTCGGAGTCGAGCCGGTCGATGTTCTCCCTGATGTCGTCAATGGTCATGGCTTTTCCCTTAGAACCCTTTCTTGACGTAGGTGTCGCGCTTCCAGCTGACCTCGTCCACCCCGGGGTGGTCGATGTTGTAGTTGAGCCCGCGGGATTCCTTTCTTGCCTGGGCGCAGGTGACGATCAACTGGGCCACCGTGGCTATGTTCCTGAGTTCGATCAGGTCCGAGGTGACGATGAAGTTCCAGTAGTACTCTTCGATTTCCCCCTGGATCAGGTCGATGCGGTGCATGGCGCGCTCCAGCCTCTTGTCGGAGCGCACGATGCCGACGTAGTTCCACATGAAGCGCCTGATCTCGTCCCAGTTCTGGGAGACCACCACCATCTCGTCCGAGTTGGTCGCGGTGCCGCAGTCCCAGACCGGAATGGTGGGGAGGGTGAAGTTGTTCTCTTTCAGGACCCCGATGGCATGCTCGAAGGCGCGTCCGGCGTAGACCGCCGCCTCCAGAAGCGAGTTGCTGGCCAGTCGGTTCGCCCCGTGCAGTCCGGTGAAGGCGACCTCCCCGATGGCGTAGAGGTGCTTCAGGTCGGTCTCGGCGTTTGCGTCCACCTGGACCCCGCCGCACAGGTAGTGGGCCGCCGGGACCACCGGGAGCATGTCGCGGGTCATGTCGACCCCGAACTCCAGGCAGGTCTGGTAGATGTTGGGAAAGCGTGAGGTGATGTAGGCCGCGTCCCGGTGGGTGATGTCCAGGTAGACGCAGTCGTCGCCGTGGGTCTTCATCTCGTTGTCGATGGCGCGCGCCACGATGTCGCGGGGTGCCAGGTCTTTGAGCGGATGGTAGCGCTCCATGAACGCAGTGCCGTCGCGGCGCCTGAGGATCGCCCCCTCGCCGCGCACCGCCTCGGAGATCAGGAAGGAGCGGGCGGTGGGGTGGTATAGGGTGGTCGGATGAAACTGCATGAACTCCATGTTGGCTATGGTTGCGCCGGCCCGGTAGGCCATGGCCACCCCGTCGCCGGTCGCCACGTCCGGGTTGCAGGTGTAGAGGTATACCTTGCCGGCGCCCCCCGAGGCGAGCAGGGTGATGCGAGCGGCGAAGGTCTTCACCACCTCCCCCCCGATGTCCAGCACGTGGGCTCCCAGGCAGCGGTTGGCGGCCAGCGGCTTTTTGAGCACCTTCGACTCAGTCACCAGGTCGATGGCGATGTGGTTTTCATAGATGGTGATGTTCTTGTGGGCGCGTGCCGCGACGCACAGGGCGCGCTCGATCTCGCGTCCGGTGATGTCCTCCGCGTGCAGGATGCGTCGCGCGCTGTGTCCCCCCTCGCGGGTGAGGTCGTAGACCCCCTCGCCGCTCTTGGTGAACTGCACCCCCCACTCAATCAGGTTCGCGATCACCCGGGGGCCTTCCTCGACGACCATGCGTACCACGTCCTCGTGACAGATGCCGGCCCCGGCCACCAGGGTGTCCTGCACGTGGGCGTCGAAGGAGTCCTCGTCCGAGGAGACCGTCGCGATGCCGCCCTGGGCGTAATTGGTAGCGGATTCCGCTATTTCACGCTTGGTGACCACGGCGACCGTACCGTGAGCCGCCGCCTGCAGGGCGAAGGAAAGTCCGGCAATGCCGCTGCCTATCACCAAAAAATCGCTTTGCAGCTTCATGCATCCCCCAGATTAGGCTAGAATTGTTGCCTTTCCAATTGGAAAACTGGCAAATTATTGATCTCCCCCGCGTTTTTGTCAAGGCATTTTGACCGGTTAAGGTGTGCAATCGGCACAATACCCCTTGAAATATCACGGATATTGGTCTATATGTCTTGAGGGCGTCGTCGCTTTGCCGATGCCCCGAGGAAGGACTTTGCGCTTGAGAGCATATTCCATCAGCTGCATGCTGTTACTGATCGGGTTGACGACGTCCGCACCCGCGCGCGCCGACATCTACCGGTACGAGGATCCCGAGGGGACCATCCATTTCACCGATGCCCCGATGGACAGCCGCTTCAAGGTGTTCCTGAGGGACATCAAGAAGGACAAGAAGCTGCGCACTGCCTTCAAGCTCCCGGGGTACGCCCGCGACCCGGCCGAATTCGAGCCGATCATCAACTCCTGCTCCCGGGAATTCGGCGTCGACAGTGCCCTGGTGAAGGCGGTGATCCATGCGGAGTCCGGTTACAACCCGAGCGCCGTCTCGCCCAAAGGAGCCCAGGGGCTCATGCAGCTCATGCCCAAGACCGCCCAGGGGCTGAAGGTCGCCGACTGCCTGAACCCGAGCGACAACATCCGCGGCGGAGTGCGCTACCTCAAGTTCCTGCTGGACACCTTCAAGGGGAACGAGTCGCTGGCCTTGGCCGCCTATAACTCGGGCCTCAGCAAGGTGGCCAAGTACGGCGGCATCCCCCCCTACCCGGAAACCCAGGAATACGTGGCCAAGGTACTGAGCTACAGGAACAACTACCGTTAGCGAAAAGGCTCTGCACATGTCGAGATCGGCCCCGGGCCAGATACTGAACCTGCCCAATGTTATCACCATGGCGAGGATTGCCGCCATACCGCTACTCTGTTTTTTGCTCCTCTCGCCGGGGCGTGAGAACGGCCTGCTGCTCCCCCCGGTGCAGGACTCCTGTTTCTGGGCCGCGGCACTCTTCGCGGTCGCCTCCGTCACCGACTGGCTGGACGGCTACCTGGCGCGGCGCATGGGGATCGTGACGGTCTTTGGCAAGTTCCTCGACCCGATCGCGGACAAGCTGATCGTCATGGCCGCCCTCATCATGATCCTCCCCTTCGACCGGGTGCCGGCCTGGATGGTGCTGGTGATCCTCGGGCGGGAGATGATCATCACGGGCCTGCGCGCCATCGCCTCCGACGAGGGGATCGTGATACACGCCTCCAACCTTGGCAAGTACAAAACCATCTTTCAGCTGGTGGCGATCATCGGCCTGTTGCTGCACTACGATTACCGCTGGTTTTTCTCCGTCGATCATCCGCTTCTGGTCGTCAACATGCACCACGTCGGGATGTTCTACCTCTGGATCGCCACCATTATCACCATCTGGTCCGGCCTCGACTACCTGTACAAATTCATCAGAGTGATCGTCAAATAAACCTCCACCCGCGCCTAAAGTTAGGGAGGAGAGGTGCCACTGGCGCAGGAGGTATGGCGCACAGAGCACAATTTACGGTTGACATAAAATTTGAATCAGGTTATACATCTTCTCCTGTTGAGCGCAATCGGCGGCGTGGCCAAGTGGTAAGGCAAAGGACTGCAAATCCTTCATTCCCCGGTTCAAATCCGGGCGCCGCCTCCAAATAAATTAAGGACTTACTGCGATACGCCGTAAGTCCTTTTTTTGTAAGTGAACTTTTGAGTGAACTTTCTGCCAAACGGAAGGGGTGAAACAGGGTGTTTAAGCCTGTGCATATGGCCTGTGCCAGCGCTCATTGCCTCGCCCTGGTCTGCCGTAGTTGGTGCAACTAGGGGCCTATTCGTCCCAACGGTGGGAAGAATGTACACGGAGCGCGGCGACCTTTTGGGACAGAATGGTAGGCGCGCGGGAGGCGTGCCTGGAGCTAGGCGCCCCACCAGTAGAGGACTTGTCCCGATCTCCCCCCCCTAGAGTGAGCCATACCCCCATCATATACACACAAACGCTATTCAGCCCCCCCCGTAGCCGTCTATAGCAGCCCCACCCACAGTTCAGCAAGTTTAGCGTCAGATATACGTGCGCGCGCGAGGCCCCAATCCCGAGCCAAAAGGCCTTTCGTTTCAGTACAACGGTGAAAACTGTAAAATTTTTCGAGAAAATTTCGAATAACGGTTCCCTGCCTTCCATGGCGGCAATGACTGATGAAGGCTTCATCCCTGCACTTTGCGGCCGCTTATATACGCACGTATGCACGAGGGGGTGCAGCGGCTGTGCGCTTTTCCTTTGGTCGCCCCGTACCCGCGCGAGTTTCCCTAAGCCTATACGCACAAGGCCGGTATTTTAACCCAGCCTTCATACGCGCGAACATTTTGCGGCCGGCGATGCCGTGCACAAGGGGGACTTTGTAACAGTCTCCTACGTGTGCGCGAGAGAGAGGGATGTAACAGCCACAGCATCCCGACAAAAAAGCCACCCGTAGGCGGACCCTTTTGGGAAAGTCCCCGGTTTTCTCAAGTCTCCATGTGGTGGTACGGGATAGGCCGGTAATGGGAGGCAGGCAGCGGGGGCGGATGATCTCATCTCTTGATGTAGCGGGCATAAAAAAACCTCCAAGATTTAGTTTGTTCGTTCCGGTGCGCGCCGTACGATTCAATCTAGCCCAAGAGGTTTCATGTTGGTATCTCCTCAAAATTAAGGAGATTATTTTGCAGTCAATTTATTCCAATCAATTTTATGAAGTGCACCGCCGTCTTGGCAATATTCAACAAGGGAAAGGATTTGCTGTGAAATCTTTAAGAGCCGTTTCCGCCTTGCTTCAAGCTCGTCATCAAGTCTCTTTGTGCTGCTAGCTTCAAGCTCTTCAATGTTGAGTGGTAGCTTTTCACTGAGTAATTTTAGCCCCCTTTTGTGTGCAGTGTAAAAAGCGTTATCGGCAGCCGGGATCTTGTACTTTTCAATGAGTTCCGACTTGTCACGGGGAGAACTTTTACCTCTCTTCAGGACTTTCAATAAAAGATCAAACACAAACGCTTGATCTCGATCGGTTGTCCGAGGACGACCGGCACCCTTACAGTCTCCTGAGTTACCTGTCAAAATCTCATAGACTTCTTCCTTCTCGGTCTTCGATAATCGCCCCGATTGCACCTTTTCTGCTAATTCTAATCTCCTTGCACTTTTCAGTTTTTCATAATATTCCTTGGCTAAGGACTCATCAAAATCAGGGTGAGCAGCATTGACAACAATGTCGGACATTAGCGCCTCCTGCAGCGCCCTGGTGGTTAATCGCGGGGAAACCACCCCAGAAAAGGCGGCTTATCGTCTGGCCGGACTATCCCCGCAAAATATAACAATGGCGTGATTATAGGAAAACACGGTAATCCGAAACGTGGAGGGCTTCAGCCAGCTTCTTAGCCAGCTTCTTAGCCCGCTCCTTCCCGATTTGCCGCTTGCCGGTCTCCATCTCGCTGATATGGCGCTGTGGCATCCCAGTCACTTCCGAAAGCTGCCATTGTGTCAATCCTTCCCGGCTCCGTGCTCCCTTCAGTGCCATACCGAGGGGGTTCTCCCCGTAACCGGGGAAGGCCTCTTCTATGGTGTATTCTGTGGTTGACATAAGCGCCCTCACGCCACATCGGTAATGCTGCTCAGTGCCTCAGAAGTCTGGAAAAGTTCTCATGGCTACAGAAACATGCGGTAGTCGAGATTAAGCGCTGTAGCCAGCTTCCTGGCTGTCTCCTTGCCAATAACCCTCTTGCCCTGCTCCATTTCAGAAATATGCCGCTGCGGTATCCCGGTCAGTTCAGATAGACGGGTCTGGGTAATCGCGGCCTTACTCCTGACACCTCGAAGAATTGAGGAAGGGATGCTGCCGCGCCGCCCCGCCACCTCACGCCAGGGAAGAGACTCCGAGTTTTCAAGCTGCCTGCTGCTCATGCTGCCAACCTCAGCTCCATTGTGACCTTACGCCAGGGAGCCGAAAGCAAGCGTCCCTCTTTGGCGATAATCCCCACCTCATTGAGCGCAAGCACATCTTGCCGGACATTCTTGTAATCTCTGGAAAGCCGCTTTGCCAGCTCGTGGGTATTCATCGGCCCGTCATCATGCAGCCGCCGCAATAGTTCAACCCGCTTCGGCGTCAGCAGTCGGTTAGCAGCATCGATGCTCTCGAAGAAGACCCGGTCAACGGGTTCCTCCTCTTTCGTCCCTTGACTGATCCGGCCCAGGTCGGCGCGTACTTCCGCCAGGAAATCAACCTTGCTCCGAATCTCAATGATAAAATCCTTGGTGTCCATCTTCGCCCCCTATCGCTCAAATTGCGCCACGTCGTCAAGGAAGTCACCCAAGAGGGTGTCCAGGTCTCGGAAGGTGTAAGACTCCTCCCTGCCCCCATAGTGCCGGTGGTCGCCCTTGCCGCGCTCGTTGTCGTAGCGTACGAGCGCGACCCCGTCCCTGCCATAGTAGAACCGGTACTTATACCGGTGGCTGCTACCGGGTAGCGGTTCCAGCAATTCCCATACGACAAACTGCAAGATACTGCCATCGTCGCGGGATAATTTACGAGACATCAACCTTTTTGCTCGCTGCTTAATTGAGGTATGATACACCCTACTTTATCCCCTTTCAAGTGGAATATTGGCATAATTTCAACTTGCCGTTTTTCTCGTTATCGGGATAACATTGGCCGGCAGCTCCGGCACCAGCGGGCCGCCGATGATCTCCACCAGCTTGTCGCGCCAGAGGGTAAGAGCGTTCTCGATCTGGCGCAGATACTTGTGGTGGTCATAGTTCTTCATGGTGCCTTCCTTGGCATGGTTCAGGGTAGCCTCGGCCGCCTTGGCGGTGATACCGTCGATGTCCGACATGAAGGTGCGACATGTCCTGCGTAGATCGTGGGCGCCCCAAGGGGATAGGCCGAAATAACCGTTATTCTCCTCGATCATGTGACCCACAGAATTTATGGCAATGGGTTCCTCATCCACAGGAGACCCGGCTTTGTTTTTCACTGGAGATACGAAGATAAACCCCTTCTTTGTCCCGATCAGCTGCAACGCCTCGGGCACAAGGAAAATGTTATGATCCACCCGGTTTTTATCAAGCCGCGCTTTGGCCCTCTCTTTCGGAAGCGTCCACCAGTTGCCGGTGATCTCATCGGAGTGCAACCCCAGGACCTCGGAAGGACGTTGGCCGGTAAGCAGCATGAGGCGGAGAGCGTCCGTTGTCCCCGTGTCTGCCTTGGCCGTTGACAGCGCCCCCCAGAGGTACCTAATTTCATCCTCGCTCAGCGTCCTGGTCTTGACGGTAGGCTCAAGCATCCTCTGCACTGGCTTGGACAAAAAGCTCTTTACGCCGGCAAGTATAAAGGGGTTGGTTTGAACCATCTTGCGGGCGAGGGCATAGGTGAACATAGGCCGCGCTGTCTTGATAATGTTTCGCGCTGATGCCGGCGACCTGGTACAGATGGCCTTTAGCAGCTTAGCCGCGTCTTCAGTCGATATGGTTGATACCTTCCTTGATCGCCAGTCTTTGAAATCATCCAAGGGGGTAGGAGCGCCGTTCTTGCCGACTGCAAGCAGAATCCTTTTTATGGTGTAAACCGAATTGTCGACCAACTGCCCCTCGACATTTTCAGCAATGTATCCCTTTGCCACCTCATCAAAGGTCAGTTCGGCCTTGCGGACTTCCAGTTCCTGTTGTGCCACCTCCAACGGATCGCCACCACCCTTCACCGTCTTGAAAGCTTCGCCATGCTTGATACGTGCGTCTTCGAGGGAGAGCTCAGGATATTCGCCTAGAGTAAGGAAACGGCGCTTACCCGTCACCGGGGAGTCGTAGCCGTAGAAAAATATCTTCGTACCGTCCGGCTTGACCCTGATACCAAACCCCAGACCTTCACGGGTGTCTTTAATTTTGCTTCCCGGCTTCATGTTTCGTATCTGCCTGTCGGTGAACATGCGGGCCTCCATCCTGAGTGAACTTTGAGTGAACTTTTTGCCAAGGGATTCGGTGAACTCATGTGAAACAAACTGGAGAAACATTATCGGTAAATAGCTGTATTGTCAAGGTGTTTATCAGTTCTCAAATTGTCGCTGGTTGTTTCAATCAATGCCATTTTTAAGGACTGCAAATCCTTTATTCCCCGATTCAAATCCGGGCGCCGCCTCCAAATAAATCAAGGGCTCACGGTTTTTACCGTAAGCTTTTTTGCGTTCCGTTGTAATTGCCGTAATAAATTTCCAAGCAACTATTTTTCTTAGTAGTCCTGGTGCCGAGCCGGCTGGAAATGGCACGAAAACCACCCTGTCAGGAACGACTAGCCGTTATTCTGTCCCGGAGGACCCAACACTCTTTCCCGTCTCCGCACCCACTCCTCGACCTCCATTAAGTGCCACCCTACCGAACCAGTCCCCAACTTCACCCTCGCGGGGAACTTGCCCGCCTTTTCCATCCGCCACTGCGTGGAATGGCTGAGTTCGACAAGTTCCAATACCTGCCTGCGCCTGATCAGCTTATCAATGTCCATGGTAGACCTCCGGGTCTGAAAGTTAGTTCCGGCTCCGTTAAGAACGGCGACCTCTCTGGCTTACGCAAGCCCGGTGCCAAGCATTGGCACTTTCAAATCACACCAACCTCCTGGTATTACGCTGTTATGCTCTCACCCCGTCAGGGGCTCTGCATGGAAGGAGAATCTGCGTATTACACAACCGCGACCCTCAAGGTATTTCCGGGATGATAAGGGAGCACAGCGCCATGCTCAGCTCCTGAACATCGACACTTATGAAAACGGAAGCAGGCGCAAGCGCCGGCAACCATTTCCCTTGCTGCTCGTTCTATGGAACCTGGTGGAGTGAGCAATGAGCCGATCCAGTAGACCAAGCATCCCAAGGGAGAAAAATTACCTGTCCAGTCCGCGGCGACCTTCTGCCGTCATCAAATTTCCCCCGGGAAGTCCTCGTTGAAAAAACCTAGACGGCGCCCAAGGCAACATTCTTTCTGGCCCGGAACCGGAACAAAATCCCAATGTCTTCCGTGACGCATTAAAGTAGAACGGTTATTTGGCCGATAAGGACCGTAACTGCGGTCGTGCATGATGCTCGCTTATCTGCTTCCTGCCACGCTTCTCAATTGCCGGTGCAGAGACTGATTTCACTCCGTTGGCGTGAAAAGACAACCAAAGAGATACCAATGACAAGAGAAGAGCAGGCTGACTTCGGCAGTGAGCGGCCGGACACGATGACCTTCCGGTTCAGAAGGACTGCTGCCGCAGCAACATGGGTAGTCTCCTTTATCGCCCTCGCGGGCCTGCTCAGTTATCTTCCAGGGCTTAGAATCCTGGGAAGCATTCTCCCTGGCTACATCCCCATGGCCCCGACCACCGCGGGGTGTTTCCTCCTCTACGGCACGGCACTGTTCACCCAGGTCCGGGAGCCCCTACAAGGCGTAAGCCGGGTCATCGTCACCGCACTGGTCGCTTTGGGCATCCTGTTCTGTATTCTGGCGCTCATCGCAGTCCCCGCCGGAATAGACCTTAATTTCAACAACGAGCTATTTCAGGCTCCGAAGATGGGTACCATCCCGATCGGGATCATATCGCCCTTCACCGCGGCAACCTTTGTCTTGGACGGGGCGAGCATCCTATGCCTGTTATTCATGGGGCAGGGCTCACCATCACAACGAAGGAGAGACTGGGCGGCGCTGCTTGGCTCTTTAAGTTCACTCATCGGGGCGGCGGTGCTGCTTGCCTATATGTACGGTTCCCCTCTCATGTACGGCGGCAGCACGGTGCCCATGGCGGCCACCACCGCGCTTGCCTTCCTGTTTCTGGGGGGTGCTTTGGTGGCAGCAAGCGGCCCCGAAAGCTTCCCAATCCGCCGGCTAATTGGAACCTCGACATCCGCCCTGCTCTCCCGGGCGTTCCTCCCCCTGATCCTGGCGTCCATAGTCTTTCAAAGTACCCTGTCCCGCTTCGTATCGGTAGCGCCCCAGGTGAACGGAGCCCTGGTCCTGGCGGTGCAGGTTATTGTCATGCTCGTGATCACGACCTTTGTGGTGGATCGCGTGGCGAGGTCGACCGGCAGCAACCTCGACGAGATCGACAGGAAACTTCGCGAGGCGCTGACGGAGAAGCAGGAAAGCGAAGAGCACCACCGAACCATCCTCCAGGCGGCCATGGACGGTTTCTGGCTGGTGGACACCAGGGGACAAATCCTGGAGGCGAACGACGCCTACTGCCGCATGAGCGGTTACCGCGCCGAGGAACTGCCGGGGATGAGGGTAAGCGACCTGGAGTGCATCGAGAGCGTCGCGGAGGTCCAGGAGCACATGCAGAGAATCATAGCGCAGGGCGAGGACCGTTTCGAGTCGCGGCACCGCCGCAAGGACGGCACTGTATTCGACGCGGAGTCAACCGTCCAGTACCGGACCGCCAAGGGAGGACAGCTGGTTGTTTTCATCCGCGACATTACCGAGCGCAAGGTAGCCGAGGAAAATCTTAGGGAGAGCCGGAAGCAGTACCACGATCTGGTGGAAAGGACCACGGATCTCATCACCAGGGTGGACACCGAAGGGCGTTTGCTGTTCGTGAACCATGCCGCCCGGGAGGTTTACGGGTTGGCTCCACAGGAGTGTATCGGCCGGTCTGCCTTCGACTTCATACACCCCGAGGACCGGGAGGAGACCGTAGCATCCTTCGGTTCGTGGCTTGAGAACAGGGAGGAGGCCTTCATTCATGAGAACCGACAGGTAGCAGTCGATGGCCGGGAACACTATCTGGCGTGGTCGGTCCGCCCCGAGACCGACGAGAAGGGTGTGGTGGTCGGATTCGCCAGCACGGCAAGGGACGTAACCTACCGCAGGATGGCGGAGGAAGAGAAAGTTCGGTTGGAAGCCCAGCTGTTACAGGCCATGAAGATGGAGTCGGTAGGAAGCCTGGCGGGGGGCGTGGCGCATGATTTCAACAACAAGCTGACCGTCATCATCGGCCATGCCTGCCTGGCCCTCATGGAGAAGGACCCTGAGAAGATCCACTTCAGCCTGAAGGAGATCCGTAGCGCGGCGGAGCAGTCCGCGGACCTGACGCGACAACTGCTGGCATTTGCGCGCAAACAGACCATTGCTCCCAAGGTGCTGGACCTGAACGAGACAGTTGCCAGAACGCTCAAAATGCTACAGCGGCTCCTCGGCGAGGACATCGATCTCACCTGGCAACCGGCCTCGGACCTGTGGCTGCTCAATCTCGACCCCTCCCAGGTCGATCAGATACTGACCAACCTTTGCGTCAACGCGCGCGATTCCATCGGGGGAGTGGGCAAGATCACCATCGAGACCGGGAACCTGGTTCTCGACCAGGAATACTGCGACCACCACACCGAGGTGACGCCTGGCGAATACGTGCGGCTTGCGGTGAGCGACAACGGTTGCGGCATGGAGAAGGAGACGTTGAACCGGATCTTTGAACCCTTTTTCACCACCAAGGAGACCGGCAAAGGCACCGGGCTGGGGCTCTCCACGGTATTCGGCATCGTCAAGCAGAACAACGGCTTCATCTACGTCTACAGCGAGCCGGGTCTGGGCACGACCTTCACCATCTACCTGCCCCGGCACGAGGGGCGGTTCCTCCCCTCAGCGGCAGGCGGCCAGGCGCTGCCGGCGCCGCGCGGACAGGAGACCGTCCTTATCGTGGAGGACGAGCTTGCCATCCTGAACATGACCACCCTAATTCTCACCGGCCAAGGGTACACCGTGCTGCAGGCGAACAGTCCGGCCGAAGCCATCCGTCTGGCGCAGGAGCACCAGGGGGAGATCCGGTTACTGATAACCGACGTCATCATGCCCAAGATGAACGGAAAAGAGCTGGCGAGCAGCCTGCTGTCGCTGCAACCCCAGCTTAAATGCCTGTTCATGTCCGGTTACACGGCCAATGCCATCGCCCATCACGGCGTGCTCGACGACGGACTCTGTTTCATCCAGAAGCCGTTTTCCCTGCCTGACCTGGCCACCAAGGTAAGGCAGGTACTGGAAGAGGTTTCAGTACCGTGACCTCGACGGATATTGGCAAGAAACTATCCGATTTATCCAGGCAAGCCCTATCACCGAAGTAGTTTTGGGATACCTAGCTCGACAATGGCTTGACGAACAACCTCAATGCGGAATGTCCGATGCAGCAGGGATGAGATCATGCTCTCCTGGCGAGTGGGGGCGTTGCAGGGGCCTTCCCGCAGTAGTGAGAAGCGGGTAACGCCGTGGCGTTTGCAGCGAGGGGGAGGCCTCCGCCCTGGGTCGCCCGGCGTAGCACGGTAAACAGGTATTCACCTAAATGCCGAATTCCCAAACGCTAGTGCAGTAGTTTTCTAGACGAACGACCGGAGCACGAAGACCACCCTTAAGTAGCCGCAAAACACAAAGCCCTTTCGCTTCATTTACGCCACCTATACCTAAAGGAAATTAATTGCAAATATAAACGTCCATTATTTTGGACCCGGGAAATGGTATTTATATTTAGTGTTTGAGTGCCAAGATCAAGCGGAGGGGTGTGCAGCACGGCAAGCGGTGGCAAGTGAACCCGGAATTTTGATGCAGTTGCATTAAAGTGGACTGAGCTCAAATATTATGTTTGATGTGATTATATCCATACATTTGCACCCCTCTTACCCCCAAAAAATACTACTTAAATAATGCGAGGGCCTAATGAAGGAGGAGGAAAAATACAGACTACTTTTTGAAGGAGCCAAAATGCGGCAGAGGAGATGCTGGAGGCCCAGAGAGATGAAATAATCGGAAAGCACCAAACATTCCTGCATCCACCCGAGATGTCAGATCAATTTGCAGACCAATTCAAGAGAAAGGTTAAAGCACAGGGCAGGACCGATAGTTCCGAGGCGATAGTCCTTTCAAAAAGCGGCAAAAGAATCCCAGTTGATATTAAGCGATCCGTTACACGTATCGACGACAAGGAAGTCGTACAGGGGGTGTCAATTTGCTCATGCCCCCCAAAAGAAGGAACCGTCGTACCTGCCCAAAACGAGGCTTTTGAGACGTTTACAGTTGCAGATAATTCGGGTCCGCTGCGGATGATTGCAGGTCCGTGCGCGGATGTTTGCAGGTCGCTACAGCTACGCGGTTTCTGGAAGCAGATAAGATTCGACGAAAGATGAGCGCTCCGCCGCTCAGGCAGGCGTTCGATCTCCTCTACGTTACACCGTGTGTATGCATGTCCGGCTCTACCGTCAAACGTAGCCCCATGCTGTGCAACAGCTTTGAAATACTGTTGAACTCCGGGTTTCCCCGCTTTGACAAAGTTTTGTAGAGGCTCGACCGGCTAACATGCGTCTTCTCAGCTATGGCCGTCATCCCTCCTTGAGCTTGCGCGACATCGCGTAATGCCAGCAAAAAGGCGTCCTTGTCGTTGTCTTCGATTACGGCATTGAGAAAGGCAGCAGCGTTTTCGGGATCTTTGAGCCACTCAAGATGATATTCATCGTAGTTTCCGGTTTTCCGCGTCATGTCCATCATCCTCTCTGTTGTCGGATCCAATACGCCTTGGCAACGTTGATGTCGTAAGTCTGGGTTGACTTGTCGCCGCCGATCAAGAGCAATATACCGTTTTGCCATTCATGGCATAGTAGAGACGGTAACCGGGACCGTAATCAATCCTCAACTCGCTCACTCCCTCGCCAAGGGCCTTGATGTCCCCGAAATTACCAAGCTTTACGCGGTTGATCCTTGCGCTAATTCTGGCGTGTGCGTTGCGGTCTCTAAGGTGTGACAGCCATTCGGTAAAGGGTGCGCGGCCATTATCTTCAAGAAAATATTCCAGCCCATAAGGCGTTTCATGCATTACGGATTGTATCCTTTAGAAGACAAACGTGCAATAGAATAAATTGGCGCTGGGCCTTTACTTTGATGGTGCTTTGCGCCTTATCGGTATGACGTTGTCTGAGCGCCGGTAGAGAGGAAAACGCGGCAATCCGAAACTTGGAGGGCTTCAGCGCTCCTTCCCGAGCTGCCGCTTGCCGGACTCCATCTCACTGATATGGCGCTGTGGCAACCCGGTCACTTCGGAAAGCTGCCGTTGTGTCAATCCTTCCCGACTCCATGCCTCCTTCAGCGCCATACCGGGGGGGTCTCCCCATAACCAGGAAATGCCTCTTCTATGCTCACGGACTCGGACGTGTCGCACTGTCTGTGTCTCATGCCGCCAGCCTTAGTTCCATTGTGACCTTACGCCAGGGTGCCGACAGCAAGCGCCCGTCTTTGGCGATAATCCCCACATCATTGAGTGCAAGCACATCTTGCCGGACATTCTTGTAGTCTCTGGAAAGCCGCTTTGCCAGCTCGTGGGCATTCATCGGCCCGTCATCATGCAGCCGCCGCAAGAGTTCAACCCGTTTCGGATTCAGCAGTCGGTTTACAGCGTCAATGCTCTCGAAGAAGACCCGGTCGACGGGTTCCTCTTCTTTCGCTTCCTGACCGATCCGGCCCAGGTCGGCGCGTTCTTCCGCCAGGAAATCAGCCTTGCTCCAAATCTCGATGATAAAATCCTTGGTGTCCGTCTTCGCCCCTTATTGCTCAATGTGACCGAGGGCGTTTATGATTATCGGTTTGGGTTCCACCGGAGCCCCGGCCTTGTTCTCCACCGGCGACTCGAGAATGAACCCTTTCTTCATCCCGATGACCTTCAACGTCAGCCTTTTTTCGGCAGCAGTCCAACTGCTTCAAAATCTGCGTCGCCAGGTCACCCTAACCTCACCAACACTCCCGACATTTCAACGGGTCCAACCTTTACTTGCCACTCACTCTCGACTCTTTTTGTGATTTTCGTAACTCCCCCTCGGGGGCGAACAGTTCCGGGGGGATTTTTCGGTTTACGACGATTTCACCCAGGATGATTTCCGAAAGCTTGATTCCACCGGCAAAGCTGGTCAGTTTGTGCGGGAATTGGACACCTTCTACGGGACGGAAATCGCTGTATTGGGTTGAAAGCTCACCCGTCCCCATCGCCCCCAAGGCGAAGCTGGCATCAACACGGATAATCAATCTGGTTTTCGCATCGATAAGGATTCCCAACCGGGGAGCGTTTTTCGGTTCAATCAACAATAGATAGGTTTCTTCGTCATTGTTGCGCTGTTTGCCGCCGTATTTAACGTGAGGGCTTCCATTGGCCAGCGCCATCGGCAGATTGAGATAACTGTACTGATAGAGCATAGACTGTAGCTCTAGCGAGGAAACAGGGATGAACCCACCGCTACTCGCCTGCCAACCATGGTCCCCGTTTAGTACCCGTATTTCTCCTCCTTGCTCTGGCATGACTTCGATGCGCAATTTCCCGGGGCGCTCGAAGTAGCGGGAATAGGTCCCAGTTTTCCCGCTGAGAAATTCGGTTATCTTCCCCTTAGCCGTGACTGAGTTGACCTTGCTTACCGCCTTGGAACCACCGTAAGCTTTGAGGACCGAGACAACGAGCTCTGAGGTTCGGTCCAACTCCTTTTCTTCAGCGCGAGACTTGCCGCAGGGGAGCAGAAGCAGCAAGGCCAGAGCGGCCGCAGCCGAGTACAGGTGTAGTTTCCAGGTCATATTCGCACTCCAAACAGTAGGCGTGATGGACATTTCTCCCGGATGGTCAGACCAGGGATGACTATTCCGACCTGTTAAAATACCTTTATCTTTGAATGAGTTTATCGTGAGGACGGGGCGGGTCAACCACCGGAGTTTCGCAAAAAAATATAGTAAGCTTATATGGCGTTTTTCCAAGGGAATTTGCCTTACCCACAGAAGGGAATGGAACCAAGTGGATCGCGTCGAATAACAGCGGGAATGCCACGACGAAGGATACGTGAAAGGAAACGCCTGGACATGAAGACCGGATTAAAAACCATCCTCGGCATCCTTGCCGTTATCGTTATTGCCACTGCCGTCCTGGTCTGGACCTCGCGCAAACTGGTCGCCGGCACCAACCCGAGCGTCGCGCTCATCGAGGACAACACGGACCAGTTCAGCTCCTCCGCCGTGTCCGCAAGCCTGGCAGACCTGCTTGCCGCCTACAACGCCAAGCCGGTCCCGCCCCGGCTCTCAGGCGCCGCCTCCCTGTCGGTCACCGAAGTCTGCCCCTACGTCCCCTACATACAGTACCTGCTCCCCGGCACCATCGCCCTGGCCATCTTCGTCTCGGCCATGATCGGCGGAGTTATCATCTTTATCGACGACAAGGCTCGTGGCCTGCACGAGGGGTATCTGGTGACCCCCCTCACCAAGTTCGACCTCATCATGGGCTTTAACCTGGCGGGGGCCATCAAGGCGGTGCTTTCGGGATTGGTTTTGGTCACCCTCGGCTCGCTCATTGCCGGCATCCCCGATCCGCTCAACCTGCTGCGCCTGGCCAGGATGCTCGTCATGGTGGTGCTGACGGCGCTGGCGCTCATCAGCATGATGTTCCTGATCATGGTGCGGGTGAGCGATCCCCTGGTGCCGCGCGCCATTTTCGGCGTGCTCAACACGATGTTGTTTTTCCCCAGCGGAGCGGTGTACCCGATCAACGCCTTTCCGCCCTGGATGAAGGTCATCACCGTGGTGGCCCCCTTCACCTACGCGGTGCACGGGTTCAAGTCCCTGATCCTGAAAAACACCGGGCTCATGGCGATCGGCGGCGACCTCCTCTTTCTGGGCGCGTTCACCGTGATCGCACTGGGTGCCGCGACGCTCCTGTTCCGACGCACCCTATAATTTAACGACATAGTTCCCGCAGGAGGCTCCCCCTGCCTGGTCGCAGATCAAGGTGAGCTCCGGTCCCACAGGAGATCATTCACTTTCCAAGGTGATGAAGAAGGTCTGCTGCTCCCTTTTCATAAGAAACAAAACCGGCTCCCCTTTGCCCCTTTTCTTCAGGGCCGCGTTGAATTCTGCTACGTTTCCAACCCTTTCCCGGTTGACCTCCTTGATGACGTCCCCCTGCTGGATGCCGGCCTCGTCGGCCAGGCTTCCCTGCTCGACGCTCACCACGAGGATCCCCGACTTCTCGGCGCTGCCAAACTTCCGGGCCAACTGGGGCGTGAGGTTGTCGAGTTGCATGCCAAAGCTCTGCACCGGCGCGCTGGTCTGGTCGGCGGCCTTCTGCGGGGTCAATTCCTCCACCTTGACGGAGACGCTCATCTTTTTATGGTTGCGCACAACCGCGACCTGAACGGTCTTGCCGACAGGCGTTTCCGCAACCAGGCGCGGCAGGTCGTCGGAACTTTTCACCGTCTTCCCGTCGAAGCCGACGATGACATCCCCGACCCTGATCCCCCCCTGATCCGCAGGGCCGCCCTTGACGACCTCGCCCACCAGAGCCCCCCGGGTTTCCTTCAGGCCGAAGGATCTGGCAAGCTCCGGGGTCAGATACTGGATGGTCACACCGATGTAGCCGCGCACGACCTTCCCCTTTTCCCTGAGCTGCGTTGCCACGGACTGCGCCAAGGCGCTCGGAATGGCAAATCCGAGTCCCTGCCCGCCGGAAAAGATGGCGGTGTTAATGCCGACCACCTCTCCTTTCATATTGACCAGAGGTCCGCCGCTGTTGCCGGGATTGATGGGCGCATCGGTTTGCAGAAAGTCGTCGTAGGGACCGGAACCGATGACCCTGCCGGTGGCACTGATGATCCCCTGGGTGACGGTATGCTCGAGGCCAAAGGGGTTGCCGATGGCTAGCACCCAGTCGCCCACCCGCATCTTTTCCGAGTCCCCGAGGACCAGGGTCGGCAGGTTTCCAGCCGGATCGGTAATCTTTATCAAGGCGAGGTCAGTCGTGCCGTCGCGGCCGACGACTTTGGCCTTGAAATCCCTGCCGTCGCTAAGAGTTACCTTGATCTCGTCGGCGTTGTCAACGACGTGGTTATTGGTGATGATGTAGCCGTCTTTACTGGTTATAAATCCCGAACCGAGACTTTGTTGTTTCAACTTTTTGTCTGGAGTTTCCTTGAAGAAATGTTTGAAGAAATCATTGAACTGATCGTTCTGATCCCCCTGCCCTTCCTGCCCGGGCCCAAAGAACTGATGGAACGGACTGCCGGGCACGGTGACAGTCGAGGTGGTGCTGATGTTGACCACTGCCGGCTTCACCTTTTCTGCCAGATCGGCAAAGGAATGGGGAAAACCGACATTCTCGTTTTTTCCGCTCTCTTCGCAGCCTCCCCGCAGCGCCAGGGAGATAAGGATCACTACGGAGAGAAAACCCGTACGGAACAACCCTGCCAGCTTCGATTGCCTCATGATGGTCCTCCTTTATCCATCTGTTCGGGGATAACTCGGGAATGCCGGGGCAGCCTTGCGGTGAGCTACAGCTTAGCAACGATATCATGCGGGGACGATTTCTCAAGCCTGCGAGCCGGGCTTAAATTGTCACCTGACTCCCTCCTTTGAAGGGAGGGGCGGGGTCTGGTGAAAACAAAAACGGTTCCAGCCCACAGCAACATGCGGTGGTCGAGATTGAGCGCCATTGCCAGCTTCCTGGCGGTCTCCTTGCCGATTACCCTCCTGGCCTGCTCCATTTCAGCAATGTTCCGCTACGGTATCCCGACAAGCTCACTAAGAGGGTCGGTTCCTCGGGGCATTTTTCAAAGGATGAGAGGTAGGCAGGCAGCATGATACGACCGGCCTTGGAAATCCATTACTGTTATTGGCGGCCGAAAATAAACAACTAACCTCTGCAGGCAATCACAAGTTCTTCCATAAAATGTCGTTGACAATCATCGCTTTGCAGGTATCTTGTATGTGCACATCCACATTTGAACCGGCTATAAGCCCGGCAGACAAACCTGGGTATCATAATAACGGAGGAGCGATGGAAAATTTCCTGGCAACCGTGAAGGAAACCGTCAACCCAGCCACCCAGCCTGTCGGGGTCAACCTGGTGCGGGATGCCGCGCTGGTCGAGGCGCTGAAAATAAAGGTGCACGGCAAACGGCTGACCATTTGCCAGCAGATCGCCTACAGCCGGATGTACTCCTGGTCCACCTGGTGCGATGCTCAGACGGCACACTGCGCCCTCGGGGCTGCCAGCACGGCGATGATCCTCCCGCCCAAGCGCGTGATCGACGGCTCGGTAAACACTGGTGTCTACCAGCAAACCCGCGAGGCGGCCGCCGAAATGCAGCGGCTGATGCCCCGGGTGGAGCCGGGCGTGGCCGGTGTCCTGACCTACCCCCTGGTGCGCCCCTTTCCCGGACTCGCTCCCGACCTGGTGGTGATCTACCTCAATTCGGCCCAGGCGATGCGCTTTGTCCAAGCCTTCCTGTACCAAAAGGGGGGTGAGTTCGTCATGAGATCCTCGGGGGACGCGGGTGTCTGCTCGCGGGCCGTGGCACAGGTCAAGCTGACCGGCGAGCCGACGGTCGAGATCCCCTGTCTGGGTGACCGGCGCTTCGCCATGGCCCAGGACCACGAGATGATTGTCGGCATTCCCTTTGCGTGGCTGGAGCGCACCGCCCAGGGACTGGCTGCTACCCACAAGGCCGGGATCCGCTACCCGATACCGTTCCAGATCCCCACGGAGTGCGATTTACCCCCTGATTTCGTCACCGGGGAGAAAGACGCACAGCCTGCCTAGCGGCTCCCGGGACCCGCACCGGGAGCCATCCCGAGATCGCAGTTCTCCTCAAAGCCGCACCAGAAGTTGCCGTTTCCCGGCCGCTTTGTCATTTGGTTATTTTGTTATTGAGCATGACACATTCTGTTTCACAAGAGGTGTGAAAATGGCTTGTGAATTGATTGAGTACTGCCAGTTCTTTAAGAATAACATGAAAGAGATGCCGAAAGCCGCAGAGTACATAAAATCAAGGCTCTGTTATGGCGACTCGGAGCACTGCAACAGGTTCAGAATGTATCAGCAGCTGGGAGGAGTGGACATCCAGTGCGACCCTAACCCTTCGGATGCCGAAGAGGTGGAAAAGCTCATGCAGAGCCTGCGCGAACATCGTCCTTCTGAGGGGCGTGAAGCAGCGCGCGGGTGCGCCGCGCGTGATGAGTGGGGAAAAACTTGAACTGATGAAAAGTACCAGTCCGGGCCCCGGCAGAGCTGGCGCTTGCAGTGCCGCGTGCCCTTTTTACACCGTCCCCTGGTGCAGGGAGAGTTTCCGCATCAGGTCGTAGAGCGTGGGGCGGCTGATACCGAGGTCCTCGGCGGCCTTCAGAATGTTACCGGACTGCCGCTCGATGGCGGCCAGGATCATTTCGCGCTCCATCCGTTCCCTCGCCTCCCTGAGCGAGAGCTGGTCCCTGAGCTTCTCGGGCGGGGTCTGGGGCTCGGTGTCGCAGCCCAGGTCGAGAGGACCAATGGAGGTACCCTCGCACATGATCACCGCGCGCTGCACCCGGTTCCTGAGTTCCCGGACGTTGCCGGGCCAGTCGTGCCTTCTCAGGAAGGCGGCGCCGGCCGGGGAAAAGCGCATGGTCTTTTTCTTGTTCTCCTTGGCGTAGAACTTGAGAAATTTCTCGGAGATGGCCACTACGTCGTCGCCGCGCTCGCGAAGCGGCGGTAACTTGATGTTGATGACGCCGATCCGGTAGTAGAGGTCCTCGCGGAATTTCCCCTCCTGGATGGCCCGCTCGATGTCCACGTTAGTGGCGCAGATGGTTCTGGTGTCGATGGTGATCTCTTCCCTCCCGCCCACCCGCTGGATGGTCCCCTCCTGGAGAAAGCGCAACAGCTTCACCTGCAGGTTCACCGGCAATTCGCCGATCTCGTCCAGGAACAGGGTGCCCCGCTGGGCATAGGTGAGCTTCCCCTGCACGGCGACGTGGGCCCCGGTGAAAGCGCCCTTCTCGTGGCCGAACAGCTCGCTTTCCAGGAGGTTCTCGGGGATGGCGCCGCAGTTGATCGGCACGAAGGGGCCCTTGCGGCGCAGGCTCGCCTCGTGGATGGCGCTCGCCACCAGCTCCTTGCCGGTGCCGCTTTCCCCGGTGATCAGGATCGGCGCGTTCGAGGCGGACACCTTGCGGATGGTGCTGAAGACCGCCTGCATTTCGGGGCAGGAACCGACCATGCCCCACTGGTCACCCAAATCCGCCGCGTCCGGTTCGACGAGGCTCAGGTTCTGCTCCTCGATGTTGGCCAGGTGGAAGGCGCGGCCGATGATCACCTTCAGCTCGGAGAGGATCGGGGGCTTGGCGTAGAAGTCGAAGGCTCCGGTGCGCATCGCCCTCAGGGCGTTTTCCCGCTCGTTGTTGCCGGTCAGCATGATGATCTTCACCGCCGGGTTGATGACCAGCATCTCCTCCAGACAGCGAAACCCCTCCACCGAGGTGTCCGCGTTGGGGGGGAGCCCGAGGTCGAGCACGACCACGCTGGGTCGCTCTTTCTTGAAGCTGGTCAGGGCCTCCCGGCCGTCAGCGGCCAGCAGCACCTGAAAATCCTGGTTCAGCCCCCATTTGAGCTGCTGGCGGATATCCTGGTTGTCGTCGACGATCAGTAATTTTTCCACTACCCCTCCCTCATGCTGCCTGCGTGGCCCAGCCGGTTCCGGCCCCGGGCGCCTGGAGCCAGACGGTGAACACCGTCCCGTTCCCCTCCGAGCTTACCACCTCTATCCTGCCGCCGTGGGCCGCGACGATCTGGCGGCTTTGGTACAGCCCGATGCCGAGCCCCTCTTTCTTGGTGGTGCGAAACGGTGTAAACAGCTCCTTGCGGATGAAGCGCGGCGACATGCCGCAGCCGCGGTCGGTGACCCGGATATAGGGAGCGCCATCGAAGCCGACCTCAGCCAGCACGCTGCGCTCCTCTCCCTGTGAGGCCTCGATCCCGTTCAGGAAAAGGTTCAGAAGGACCTTCTGCAGTTCCCTCTCGTCGGCCAGTGCGACCTGCGGGGTCCCCTGCACGGTGACCACGTTCGCCGCCGAGCGCGAGGCTCCGACCAGGCGGGCGCTCTTTTGCACCAGGGGGAGCAGTTCTGCGGGACGCAGGTTGTAGAGCTCGCTCTCCCCAATGTTCTTCAGGCGGGAGATCAGGCCGAGCATCTTGTCCGCCGTGTTCTTCAGGGAGCCGAGCATGTCCTGCTGGAACTCCGGGTTGTCCAGGTGGGCACCGGCGTTCTCGACGATAAGCGAGACAGTCGCCACCAGATTCTTCAGGTCGTGCACCACGAAGGTGGCCAGGTTCCCCACTGCCTCCATGGAGCGAGCCTTGGTCAGCTCCTCGGAAAGGCGCTGGTGCTGGATCGCTATGGAGGCCTGACTGGCGATGGTCTTCATCAGGTCGTAATCCTCGTAGCGGTACTGCTCGTAGCGCACCACCTGCTCGCCCAGGGCGATGAACCCGGTGAGCCGTTCGGCCTCGAAAAGCGGTATCACAAAGGAGATCCGGTGCCGCGCCAGGAACTCCCGGTTTTCGGCGAGGATCTCCGGGTTGTCGTCGGTATTGCAGAACACCCAACCCTTTTCTCTCAGGTAGCTCACCAAAGTGTTGTCGTGCCCCAGCACCTCCTGCAGCTGCGCCATCCCCCTGATCGAGGTGGCACAGTAGAAGTACCCTTCCTGGTGCTGGAACAAGGCGGCGCCGCTTACCCCGAAGATGTCGCAGTAGGCGGCGAGCACCCGCTGCAGCAGATCCTCTCCCGACTCGAAACTGCCGAGCCTCCTGGTGAGTCCTTGCCACTGGGCGCGGTAGTCGTACTTGCTCTGGTAGAAGTTCTTGTGCAAAAGCACCTTGATCTCGCGCTTGACCCTCTCGGAGAGAAAGAGCAGCAAGAGACCGACGCCGGAGAGAAAGGCGCAGGAGAGAGCAAGTACCCGGGGAAACATGGGGCCCAGGTGCTTCATCCCTTCGCCGAGGGTGCCCAAGAGCAGCAGGTAGGCCGCGACCACGAAGGTGGCAACCGATTTGAGCTGCACCCTCTGGGACACCTTCACCCGCGCCCCGCCTCTCCAGTGCAGCCGCGCATAGGCCATCATGGCGGTCGCGGCGATGAAAAGCAGCGAGCGCAGCGGCACCAGCTCCATATGGAGGGTACGGTACAAAAGGGCGTTACTGTAGTAGAAGACCTGCACGGCCACCATGGTGCCAAGCGCCACGATGTCGAGCTTCACCCGCCAAAGGGCCTCGGGCGAGGCGTTCACCAGGGTCGCCTCGAAATTGGTGAGCACCACCACCAGGAGCACCAGGATGCAGACGTAGAAGTAGTAGCCGATGTCGGTCAAGAACAGGATGCGCTCGGCGGGGAAATCGGGGGCATAGATGATCTGCTGCATCGAAAAGCACGCCGGCACCGCAAGGAGCAGTAGGGAGGCCAGGGCGATCAAGCGGCCGTTCCTGGTAGAGGCAGTGGGCCCGTTGTCCCGGGAGTAGCTAAGAGAGCAAAGGAGCCAGAGCGAGGGGAGTAGCGCCTCCAGATAGAGTGAGACCCCCTTCCAAGGGAACTCCCCGGCCCAGCCGCTCACCGCACCCAGATCGCAGCTCTCCAAAAGTGCCGTCAGCACCAGGGGAGCTACCAGAATTGCCCCAGCCTGGCCGCGCTCCTTTTGGAGGATGCGCGCCGCACCTATCAAAAGCAGGATGATCGCACAAAGCGAGATTATCATGCTCACCTCATTCCCGGGTCGAACCGGCCACCCCTCCTCCGTCGTGGGTGACCAAAGAGAGCCAAGCCTAGAGAGTCCAGATCCGTATGCCCACGGCCTGCATCGCTTCGCGCGGGCAGAGCCCATTCACGTCGATGAGCACCGGATGTACCTTACCGAAGGCAACGGCTTCCGGAAGTCCCACGTAACAGAGACCGATTACGGAAATAATGCGCCCTGTCTGCATGAAACCCCTCCAAAAAAATTGTAGAGTAACACATAGTACCGATAATTCACAGCACCATGGGCCTGCCCCGCCTCATCAGATGGGGAGGAAGGAGCGGATGGTCGGGTAGAAATCACCAACGAAGCGCTCACCGAGGGCCAGAGCCTGCTCTTCGTTCCCCTTGAAGGGGACGGCTATCCTGATGAAGGCGGCGTCGCGGCGGCCGTAGCGGACCGAGTTGGCAATCTCGGCCACCTTGAGCGAGTACTCCTCCGAGAGGCTCTCACCCCTTACCTGGAACCAGTAAAGGAAGAGCTCCTTGTTTTCCCCCTTCTGGTAGACGGCCCGGACCAGGTTCAGATCACCCCCCCCAGCAGGGATCCGGGTGCGAATGCTGGAGAGCTCGGACCAGCCGCTGCCGGGCAGGCAGTGCTTGGGGGAGTGGATCTCCCCGGCACCCTGGCCGCCGTCATGGTAGCCAATGTAGAGCTGGACCTCTTCCCCCTTTGCGCTCGCGTACTGGCGCATCAGGACGTCGGTAGCCTTCAGCACCGCCTGCACCTCCGCCGAGAGGGTCGATTCCCCGGTCTGACGCCACTGGCTGACGTTCTCCGGAAACGCTTCAAAGGGCTTTTTAATCGGCACACCGAAGTCGCGGTGCAGGCCGAGGTAGAGCGCAGCGGCCAGGAGCAGGGCATACACGGCCAGAAAGCGGCTTTTGCCGATCATGGGATCCTCCCGTCGCGCACGGTAAGCCATGCGCCCAGGGAGACCAGCAGTGCGATCGCCACGACGAACACGGCCATCCCGGCGAATTCATGGAAAAAACCCTCCGCTGCCCGCGCCCCGAAGTACTGCGCCAGAAAACCGGTGCCGATGACCCGGACCGCGTTGGCGCAGACGGCAATGGGGATGGCGGCCAGGATCACGAGGCAGCGCCTCAGGGGGGTCAGCCGGATGAAAAAGGCGTAGGCGACCGCCAGGGCCAGCAGCGAGATGAGGGACCTGACACCTGAGCAGGCGTCCGCCACCTCCAGGGTGGTGGCGGGGAGCATGATGACATTCCCCTCACGCATGACCACGACCCCGGCTGCCTGCAGGAAGGCGATCGACACCTTGGTTACGAAGAGCTTGAGCGGAAAGGCCACCGAGTCGTAGACGATGTACGGCAGGGGAATCATGAAGAACAGGTAGGCAAGCGGCAGCAGCATGAGGCGGAACAGACGCTTGCCGAAGAAGAACAGGGTCATCCCGGCCAGAGTCACCACCAGGGAGCTCCTCATGGTGAAAAACTCGGCACCCAGCCAGCCGACCACCAGTTGTAGGATGCCGCAGCAGCAGAGGAGGAAACCGGGCCACCACGGTTCGACCGCAACCTCCAGCAGTTCGCGGCGCCGGTCGTAGGCAAAATATCCGGCGATGAGCGGCACCACGAAGCCGTGGGAGTAGTTGGGGTCCTCGGACCACTGCAGCACCATGTCCGGCACCACGCTACGGTACAGGGCGGCCAAGAGGAGCAGCGACAGCAGGAGCCAAATCCGGTTGATTTTTAGGGATTCGCAAAAAGTCATAATTCAAGACACCTTGGCTTGCTCCACGAAAAAGGAGTTGTCCCCCGAATGAAGTGGCCTACATTCCTCTCAAAATGGGCGACGGCAATCGAATATTTGATTTCAGGGACAAAGGCAATGTAGCGTGCAGAGGCAACACAGGCAACCTTAAATTAAAATCATATACCTTTTACCCACTGGCCGGCCGCCGGGACTGGCCCCGCCGCATCAGAAGCAAAACGCGGTAATCAAATGGTGACAATTCCGTTACGGAGAGTAGGAGGATTCGTCAGTTGATCAAAGTTCGTACCGTTGGCACAAACACCTGGAAAATATAATACATTTTTTTTATATTTATGCAACTCCTTGCTTTGCCAACACGAAATTATGTGCTATTAATTGTCAGCAGAAGACCCTGGAGGTGCGAGATGACCATGAAATCAGCGATGCGACTGAGAAATGAGAACCACATCATCAGCAGCATACCTTTTTTCTCGACGCTGGTGCCGGAAGAGATCGAGCAGGTAGAGCAACTCTTCAGAAAAAGGCATTATGCCAAAGAGCAGATCGTCCTTTATGAGGAAGAAACATCCAGCTTCATGTACCTCATCTACTCCGGGAAGGTGCGCGTCGTCAAGTTGAACGACGAAGGTAAAGAGCAGATCATCACCATCCACAAGCGGAAGGATTTTTTTGGCGAGATGTCGCTTTTGGACGGCAAGACCTCGCCGGCGACCATCATCGCTCATGAAGATTCCGTCATCGGCTTTCTCGCCAAAAGCGACTTCGACGAGCATCTGATGCGCAACGAAGGGATTCGCAGCAAGATCATCGACCTGCTCTGCACCCGGCTCAGGGATTCTTGGGCGATGATCAAGATCCTCAGTTTCAACGCAGAGAACGCCCAGGACCGGGTGATGTCGCTTCTGGAGCGCCTTGGGGAGCTCTACGGGGTGAAGGATGCCCGCGGCAAGATCATAGACGTGAAGCTGACCCACCAGCAGATGGCCAGCTACGCCTCGGTGACGCGCGAGACCATGAGCCGCGTGCTGCGCAGTATGGAAAGGTCGGGAGCCATCAGTGTGCTGGAAGACAAGGCAATCCTCTTGAACCGGTCCTTTCTTGAGACGCGGGATAGGAAAGATCCGGCAAGTAGCGTTGCTGTCATCTGACGAGCGAGCTAGGAACCAAGTCACATCGTCGCGGGACGGTTCATCTGCCCTCGCACCGAAACGTCAATTTATCCACGAGCACGGCGCCCCTCGAAGACCGCCCCGGTGACGCGGAAGAGCGAGAAGCACCTACCCGGTCTCTTGATAAGTCAGTCGCTGATGGTAGTATTTCGTTAAACAAACGAATTTAAAATTTAATGTTATTCGAGCTCAGGTCGCAAGGAAACCTCAAGCGGTCAGGCCGTGTTAACACGGTTTAGATAAGAAGCTATGAATACAAGGCATTTCCCGCTCAGGCAACTCCTCCCCTTTCTGCCAGGCAATCATGTGATGTTACTTAGCAATTGCAACTCATGGAGGAAACGTGATGGTCATGAAATCAGCTCGGCCAATGAGGCATGAGAACAACATTATCAGCAGTATCCCTTTTTTCTCGACCCTGATGCCGGATGAGATTGAGCAAGTAGAGCAGCTCTTCAAAAAAAGGCATTTTGCGAAGGAGCAGATAGTGCTTTATGAGGAAGACACCTCCAGTTTCATGTACCTCATCTACTCCGGCAAGGTGCGGGTTGTCAAGATGAACGAGGAAGGCAAGGAACAGATCATCACCATCCACAAGAGAAAGGATTTCTTCGGGGAGATGTCGCTTTTGGACGGTAAGACCTCACCGGCGACCATAATAGCCCATGAAGATGCCGTCATCGGCTTCCTCGACAAAAACAGTTTCGATGAGCACCTTTTACAAAACGACGGGGTCCGCCGCAAGATCATGGACCTGCTGTGCGGACGGCTGCGGGAGTCCTGGGAAATGATCAAGATTCTGAGTTTCAATGCAGAGAATGCCCAGGATCGTGTCATGTCGCTCTTGGCGCGACTGGGTCAGATCTACGGGATCAGGGATGGCCGCGGCACCATCATAGACGTGAAACTGACCCACCAGCAGATGGCGAGCTACGCCTCGGTGACGCGCGAGACCATGAGCCGCGTGCTCCGGAATCTGGAAAAGTCCGGCGTGATCAGTGTCCTGGAGAACAAGGAAATCCGCTTGAACTCCCCCTTTTTCGAGGCAAGCTTGCGCAAGGAACCGGCGCGGATTTCTGTTAGATACTAACCACCCCAAAGTATTACCAGTCAGTGGAGGCGCAACAGCAGATCGGTGACCACTGGGCGGCGATCTGAGGCTATTGCTGTGCCAGTCCAGCAACTACGCGAATGGAATTGCGTGCTGACAGAGTACCAGCGCAGTATTCCCAACTAATAATTGAGTCCGCACCCAGGCAAGCTCCTCCCCCGAAAAGGATATCTTTCGAACCTGCAATGTGCTAAGGGGGAGCCTGCTGGCAATGATGTACTGCCCGAAGTAGCCGGCGTTCCACTTGCTGAAATACTCTTTGACAGGACTTTAAGAGCAAACGCAGTGAAAAAGGTGGTATATGCCTGAAATTTCACGGAATTTCAGGCTATTTTTTGTAAGACCCCACCAGCAGTCACCTCATGGCTGAACGTTTTCAGAAT
>Ga0316217_10000754_pt1 | contig 44570 bp, 25 predicted proteins | sample 1anoAmetaG_FD_203633 | JGI IMG/M metagenome (GOLD analysis project Ga0316217, IMG submission 203633) | Freshwater microbial communities from Trout Bog Lake, Wisconsin, USA - 1anoA | ecosystem: Environmental > Aquatic > Freshwater > Lake > Hypolimnion/Profundal zone | place: USA: Wisconsin...
TGGAGTTATGTTGGCACTTTCGATAATGATGCCACCACGACGGAACTGCGTTTTCTGGCAAAAGTCGTGGCGGCGGCGAAAAACGGAAACCCGGCCTGGCAGGCATCGTTCTTGCATGGCATGGACTATATTTTTGCCGCGCAATATCCCAACGGCGGCTGGCCGCAGGTCTGGCCGTTGCAGGGCGGCTACCACGACGGAGTGACATTCAATGACGATGCGATGCTGCACATCCTGGAATTCTTGGGCGAGGTGGCCGGCGGACAAGCTGAGTTTTCCCTGGTACCCCAGTCAGTTCGCGCCCGGGCTTCGGCAAGTTACCGGCGCGGACTTGATTGCCTGCTGGCGTCCCAGGTGGTGGTGAATGGCAAACGCACGGTTTGGTGCCAGCAAAATGACGCCCTTACGTTGCAGCCGGCCGCCGCGCGAAATTATGAGATGCCGGCGCTGACTTCCAGTGAGAGCGCCACCATCGTGCTGTTCCTGATGCGCCTGCCAAGTCCCGGAACAAACGAGGTGGCGGCCGTCCATGCCGCATGCGCTTGGTTCGAGAAGACCAAAATTGAGGGCTGGGTTTACAAAAGCCAGGGCGCCGAGGGCCGAAAATTGACGGCTGCGCCCGGCAGCGGGCCGCTCTGGTCGCGCTATTACGAAATCGGAACCGACAAACCGATCTTTGGCGACCGCGACAAAACCATCCATGATGATGTAAATGAGATTTCCAAAGAGCGACGCAAAGGGTACGGCTGGTTTCGCGACACGCCGAAACGGGTGTTGGAGCACTATGCGAAGTGGGCGCAGGTGCATCCGTAGCCCGGATCATTCGCAGCCCGACCCGCCTCGTGAGGGCGCGTGGCCAGCAAGTGCGCCTTTCCTCATTTGTGGTCCGCGTGCCCACCTGCGGCGTTTTGCTGCCAATTCGATCTGAGTGCGAATGCGGCTACGGACCGCGCGGCGTCCCTGCGCGCTGCACGTGCGGCAACACGCGGCGTGGGGCGAACTTTTGGAGCTTCTGCGTGAATCCAGCGTGCTGCGACCGGGGGACCGGTCGCGGTCCGCGGCTTTCAGTTTGCCGCCGAACCGTCCAGCCCCGAGCCGGTCACATGCTGCGCCGCGACCAGCGGGCCGTCGAAACCCGTTACGCGGATTTTGGAAAACGCCACGTTGGTCATGTTGGCGACGGAAATCGCGCGGGCGCAGGTGCCCGAAATGTCCGTGAGCGTGAAGCCGTCAATGGGCCGCGCCGGCGGCACATTGCTGCCGGCCACCAATTGGGCCACCTCCTGGACCTGGACGTTCTTGAAGCTGACATTGTGAACCCGCGCCCATTGTTCCACTTCGCCCGGCACGGGATCTGTCGCTTGGATCCCTTTGCGCAAAAGGTCAATGCCGATGAAGGTCGGGGATTTCAAGACCACAAGGTTTTCGCCGGAAATATTCTCCATGAAACCGCCGCGGCCCTCGCGGCTCTTGATGAAGATGGCATTCTGCCGGCCGGAGAGGATGCAGTTTTGCAGTTTCACTTCGCGGATGCCGCCGGACATTTCGGTGCCCAAACCGAGCGCGGCATAAATGGAGCTTTGCAGGCGGCAGTTGCGGATGACCACATTTTGGGTGGGCCGCGAGAGATTCTGCGCCGCCAGGCCGCGGCCGGATTTGAGCGAGATGGCGTCATCGCCGGTATTGATGTCGCAGCGGTCCACCAGCACGCCGTCGCACGAATCCACGTCTATCCCGTCGCCGTTGGCGCCCACCGTGCGGAGGATGAGATTGCTGGCCGTGAGCTGGCTGCAGAACAGGACATGGATGGACCAGAGGTGCTGGTATTGCGTGGTGAAATTCTCCAGCACGGCGTTGGTGCAGCTGGTCAACTCAATCAGCACCGGGCCGCGCGGCATGCGCAGTTTGCTGAGGGTCGGCGGCGGACCAAAAATCGCCCCGCCGGAAAGCGTGAAGTTTGCCGCGTTGCTGGCGGCGATCAACGCCCGATGGCCCGCGCGGAATTCACCCTCCCAACGGACATTTTCGAGCGGATAGTCGGCGATATCCGGGCTGCCGAGCAGGCTGGCGCGAGCCGCCAGTTGCAGCCTGGTGTTGGCGTGTGGCGTCAGGCTGCCGGTCAGATAGACCCCGTCGGGGAGCAGCACGGTGCCCCCGCCGTTTGCGCCGCAGGCGTCCAGCGCCTTCTGCACGGCGGCGGTGTCCTTGCTGACACCATCGCCCTTGGCCCCGAAATCGGCCACGTTAAATACTTGCCGGTCCGCGCCATACCCGGCGGCAGCCAGACCATGCAGAACCGCGGCCAAGGCAATCAATCTCTTCATAGGAAAACACATATTACCGCCCCCCAAGTTTGCCGGGGCGCGGCGCTGCCGCCGCTTCACCAGCTAATGCGACCAGTGATTGGAAGCGGGCTGAAACCCGCGCGCCGGAGGCAACTCAAGATGCGAACCAAATTTTGCGCGCGAAAAATGGCAGAGTCAATCCGCCTTGCGCCTTGCTGCCATCGCCAATTCTGGTTAGTCTCGCGTGCTTTGCATGAGTGAAATTCTTGTCATCGGCCACAAAAATCCGGATACGGACGCCATTTGCTCCGCCATCGGCTACGCGGAGTTCAAACGCCGCACCGGCCTGACCGAGGCGGTGGCGGCGCGCTGCGGCGACACCAATGACCGGATTGATTTTGTCCTGAAAACCTTTGGGGTGCCGGCACCCAAGTTCGTGGCCGACGTGTCGCCCAAGATCTCGGATGTGATGCAGCGGCGCGTGCTAAGCGTGCGGCCGGACTCGACGGCGGCGGAGGCGCTGCGGTTGATGGATGAGAAGAACCTCCGCCTGCTGCCGGTGCTGGACGAGGCGCAAAAATGCTGCGGCCTGCTCTCGCTGTTCAAACTGAGCAAATTCCTTTTCCCGGCGGCGAGCCTGAATCCCGGCCAGGAACATAACTCGCGCGAAGTACTCTCTTCGCTGGCCAGCCTGGCGCGGACGCTCGACGGCCAGGTGCTGGCGGGCTTCGACACGGAGCGCGAACAGGAACTGATCCTGATGATCGGCGCGATGGGCTTGGAATCCTTCGTGGCGCGGCTCGAAAAATTCCCCCCGGAAAAATCCTGCGTCATCGTCGGCGACCGCTGGGACATCCAGAACGTGGCCATTCGCGAAGGCGTGCGCGTCGTGATTGTCACCGGCGGCATCGGGGTGGAACCCAAGACGCTGGAGTCCGCGCGGAAAAGAAACGTCACCGTCATTACCTCCCCGCACGACACGGCCACCACGGCGTCCCTCTGCCGCGCGGCCGTGGCCGTGCGCCACGTGCTGAACGAGAAGTTTTTGTGCTTCCGCGAGAATGCCCCGCTGGCCGCCGTTCGCGAGGAGGCGCTGTCCTCCGGGTTCCTGGCCTTTCCCGTGCTGGGCAACGACGGCGAAACCGTGGGCATTCTCTCCAAGACAGATTTTCTGAAAACGGTCACCCGCAAGCTGATTCTGGTGGACCACAACGAATTATCGCAGGCCGTCCAGGGCGCGGACGAGGTGGAAATCATTGAAATCATTGATCATCACCGCCTCGGCTCGCTGACCACGCAGCAGCCGATCTTGTTCCGCAACGAACCGGTCGGCTCCAGTTGCACCATTGTGGCCGACTGCTTTTTCCGGCACCGCGTGGAATTGCCGGCCGACATCGCCGGCCTGTTGCTGGCGGGATTGGTAGCCGACACCCTCAATCTGACTTCGCCCACGACTACCCCGCGGGACGCGGAAATCTTGAAACAGCTCGAGCAGATTTCCGGCGTGAATGCGCGCGAGTTCACGGAAAAACTGTTTGCCAGCGGCTCGCTGCTCACGCTCAAGCCCGCCCCGCAGGCCGTGGCCACGGATTGCAAGGAGTACGCCGAGCTGGGCGCGAAATTCAGCGTCGCGCAGATCGAGGAAATTGGCTTCCAGCAGTTTTGGAAGCGCAAGGACGAACTGCTGGCCGCCCTGGAAACCTACCGCGCCACGCGCCATTACCTGTTTTCGGCCTTGTTGGTCACGGATGTGGCCACGCAAAGCTCGCTGCTGCTGGTCATGGGCGACGACAAATTCATCAAGCGCATTGACTATCCGCGCCTGGAACCGGGCATCTACGAGTTGCGCGACGTCGTCTCGCGCAAGAAACAACTGCTACCCTACCTCACCCACTGCCTGCGCGAGACGGAAAAAGGCGTGAAGGGCTGAAGGCGGATGGAAGGCCGGCCTCCCGGCATGGCTCGAGAGAACTGGCCGCCATCGTGCCATACCGAAGGTCGGCGCTCCGATCGCGCGGTGGATGGCCGGTAAGCCGTTTCGAAAGGAACAAGGGGCTTTCCATGAACCCTGTCGAAGCCAACGCAGGGAGGCGCTGATTTACCCGGATTTAGATGGAGCCTCCTCACGTCAGCTCTTGCAAGCCGGGGGGGGCACAAAGGCAAGGAATTCCGGGGGGCGCTCGCCAGCAAGACATTTTTCCCAGGATTTTGCTTGCTATTTGTGGATTTCCTGTTCTTATAGAGTTGATTAGTTTGTCCCGCAAGCAATGGACGGCGTGCCGGAGTTCTCAAAGCAAAGGACGGAAGTCATATGAATTGTTTCAACAACATGAAAACTGAATATTATTTGCGGTTCTCCCGCTGGATGAATGTCGGTCTGTGTGTGACCTTTCTCTTGCTGGCGGCGGCAAGTGTGCGCGCCGGATTCACCTTGGAAATGAACGTGATTCGTTATGACCTGAATGGCTGGTATTTTTCTCCCAATCTGATGACCAATACCGCGGCCCCAAGCGTGCCGTTTGGAATATATAATGTCACGTCCTATGACTACCCAACCAACGGCACCTCCGCGCTTTATCAGTTCAGCACCAACGGCTTTAACCAGATTGGCGGTGGCTCCTATGGTTACGGGGACTTTGATTCCATGGCGCATGAATTGACCAATGGCGTTTGGTTCATTTATGTGACCAATGCGGTGGTCACCAATGTTTATCAATTCACCGTGGGGTTGAACCTCACCAGCAATGGACTGCCGGCGGTGACCGTCACCTTCCCGCCCAACGGTGCGACGGCGATCACCAACCAACCGGCATTCGCGTGGCAGGGGCCGACCAACTATTCTGATGTGGCGGTTTACGAGCCCAATAACAGCACCTACCTGCCGGCCACCCAAACCAACTGGTCCAGTCCCAGCGTGCTGTTAGAGGGCCTCAACACGTTCACCGTGCATTACGACTATTATTCCACCACCTCCGTCGTCGCGTCCGTTCCGCTGGACGCGGGCTTGCATCCCCTTTCCAGTTGGGTATCCACCTCACATCTGCAGGATTACATCAGTTCAACTTTTACGGTCGGCACCGCGGACACGTCCGGCACCGTCCACACCCTCGTTGCTCATTATCCCTTTGATGCGACCAGCGGCGCAGTGCTGGCGGCGGCGGTGGACACCGCCGGCAATGCCTATAATATGACCTTTAGCGGCAGTTATGGATCCCAAGGTGGCGTCAGTCTGACCTCCTCCTGCGCCGCCGGAGTGGGCGCGGTGCAATTTAACGATGGCGATGGCAACAGCGCCGGTTATCTGGGTTGGACCAATCCGACGCCGCCCGCCTTGCTCTCCGCGTTGGCCGGGAGTTTCTCCGTTTCTTGCTGGATTAAGACCACGCAGAACAATTTCGGCTGGGACCAGGCTCCCGCCTATTATGGCGCCGGCATCGTTGCGGCGGACGTCAGTGGCCAGGCAAACGATGTCGTTCCCATCGCCCTCACCGGGAACACCATCGGCTTCAACACCGGCGGATCCGAGGATGACACGCTTAATTCCACAGCCTCCGTCAACGATGGCAATTATCATCACATTGTGGTCACCCGCAATCAGCAAACCGGCCAGAAGGTCATCTACATTGATGGCGCATTTGACAGCTTCAGTTCCGGCACGACGAATTTATTGAATGATCCGCAAAAGCTGACCCTGGGCGCGCTGGCGGATGCCGGCAATCCCGATCCCAATGACGGCAGTTATTACAACGGCTACAACGGCGACTTGGACGATTTGCAGGTTTATTCCGGGGTACTCGCGGCGAGTGAGGTGGCCAATCTCTTTGCCAATCCTGGCGCGACTGTGGCCAACGGCGGCGGCAATTATGGCGGCGGACATACCAACATTGCACACTATGCGTTTGATAATAGCGGTGCCCTGGGCCACGACACCTCGGGCAATGGCAATGACATGAACGGGGAGAGTTGGTGGGGCCCGGTACATCAATTTAGCACCAGTGCAGAGGCGGGCGGCGGCGCCGTGCAGTTCTTTGGCACCAGTTGCCTGACGCCCGATGGTTCCGTGCTGGCCAATTGGGACGCCGTGCTCGGCGGCAGTTTCACCATCTCGGCTTGGGTCAATACCACCAATACCGTGGGTAATCCGTCGGATGATGCGGTCAATGGCGCCACTCTGTTCTGGGCCTATAATGATCACGATAACACCAACGACACCATCCCGATTTCGCTGACCGGCGGCTATGCCGCCTTTTCCACGCGCGACCACTTGGGCAACAGCTCCACGCTGCACTCCACCGGCAGCGTCAACGACGGCCATTATCATCTCATCACCGTCACGCGCGACCAGTTCAGCGGACAGAAATCGGTTTATGTGGACGGCAGCCTCCAGGCCAGCGAGGCCGGTACCACCGAGCCGCTCAACGGCAATAATTATTTTCTTTCGCTGGGGGGCACTTACATCTCCAGTTTTACGGGATTGGCGGATGACGTACAGATTTATTCCGGCGTGCTTAGCCCCACCGAGGTAGCCTCGCTTTACGCGAATCCCGGCACGACCGTTCCCGATCTGGCGGGAGGCGATGCGTACGGGTTGGTGGTGCATTACGATTTTGACGAGGGCACGGCGCTAGCGCCCGACGTTTCCGGCAACAATAACAGCATGGTTCATGCGGGCAATTTTGGCGGTAGCGGCCCGGCCATCAGTTCGGATGCGGTGGCGGGAGCGGGGTCGGTCAGCTTTGACGGCGGCAGTTATCTGACCGCATCTTCCAATCTGCTCTCTACGCTGGCCGGCGAATTTACCGTCTCGCTCTGGTTGAAAACCAGCCAGAGTTACGGCAGCCAGGGCGCGTTGGCATGGCAGGGCGCAGGCGTCGTGGCGGCGGATTCCCCGGCCGGGGGGGCCAAGGATTTGATTCCCGTGGCGCTCACCGGCGGCCAGGTGGCGTTCAATATCGGGAATGGCGTTAACGATGACACACTCAACTCCAGCGGCACGGTCAACGACGGCGTCTGGCATCACGTCGTGGTCACGCGCAGCCTCGCGACCGGGCAACGGCAGATTTTCATTGATGGGTCGCTCGACAGTTCCGAGATCAGCTCGACGGTGCTGCTGAACAGCCCGGTGTTGTTGACCATCGGGGCAAAAGCCGATGCCTCCAAGCCCGACTCGACCAGCCCTGATTACACCGGCTCGAATGGTTACCAAGGACTGCTGGATGACCTGCAGGTCTATGACTGGGTGCTTTCCAATGAGGAAGTAACCTTTTTGTACAATCATCCGGGGTCCACGGTAGGGACCATCAGCGCCACGCCCAGCCTCACGGTCAGCGCCAGCCCGACAGCCGGGCCGGTCCCGTTGGCCGTGCAGTTCACTTCTCCCAGCTTGGATAGCGCCGGCAACACCGTGACCAATTGGAATTGGGATTTTGGCGACGGGGGCACCAGCACGTCGCAAAATCCTCTGTACACATATGCCACGGCGGGGTCGTTTTCGCCCAGCTTGACCGCCTATAGCACCTATGGCGCGACTCCCTTGGTCGTCAGCGGCTTGGGCGTGATCGTCGTCACTAATGTGGCTCCCAGCATCACTGTGAATCCATTCAACCAGACCAACTACTCGGGCTACGGCGTGGCGCTGTTGGCGGAGGCGTCAGGCGCTCCGCCGCCCACGTGGCGATGGTTCAAAACTGGCGCCGGGCTGATCATTGGCGCCACCAACAACCTCTTCATTCCCACCAACTCTGGGACCGCCGGGGTGGCCGGCAGCTACTATGCCATCGCCAGCAACGTGGTCGGCACGGCCATCAGCACCACCGCGACGGTGAGCTTCGTCAGCGCGGCGCTCCCGCCGGACTGGTCGGTGGCGTTCAAGTCGCCGTTCGCTAATAACAACGACCCCGCGGAGGAGTTCTATCTCGGCTGCTTCCAAGACTCGTCGCAAAATCTCTACGCGGTGGGCTCTTTTTATGGCACCAACTCCATCGGCTCCAGCAGCTATGTTTCGCCCAACGGCACGTATTCCGCCGACATTGTGAAGCAGACGGTCACCGGCAGCCCGCTCTGGGCGGTCGCGGTCACGAACAACGGCAGCGGAAGTTCCCAAGCCTATGTTGTGGTCCCGGCTCCAAACAATGGAGTCTATTTCGCCGGTAATTATAATGGCACCAATTGGTTGGGCACCAACCAGCTGGTGGACCTCGGCTTGCGTGCCTTTGGTGGTTATAGCAGCTCCATCTTCCTCGCGCGCCTGGATGCCAATGGCAACCCGCTTTGGGTCAGGACTATTTCCGGCACCAACTTCTGCTTCATGGAGTATTATGAACTGGTTTCCGACCCGGCCGGCAATGTGACCCTCTCCGGCCTCTTCTGGGGTTCGACCCTTTTCAGCAGCATCAACACCGCCACCAGCACCAATCTTTTCGCCGTGGGGCAGCAGGGCGGCCTGGCTCAATACGACGCTAACGGCGCTTTGCGCTGGGCGGAACTGACCCCCAGTTGGGTCAACAACATGAGCTATGGCGGCGGACGCATCTATGGTACCATGGGCACTCCCGCCACCAACTTTGATTTTGGCGGCCTCAATCTGGTCACCGACCGCGCCAAATCGGTGGTGGCCCTCAATGCGACCAACGGTCAGGCGATTTGGCTCCGCGGCATCGGCGCACCCTTCGGGCAGGACAACCCGCTCAATGTCAACGAAATCTGGCCTTTGGTGTCGGTCTCAGGCACCAATGTCTTCATTACCGGCACTTCGATCGGCTCCAATGCCGCCTTCGGGCCCTATACCGTTTCTTGGCCGGGATTCGCCCACCAATATCTCGCCCGCTGCGATACGAACGGCACCCCGCAGCTCCTGACCACCTATGGCAGCTCGACCACCCAGCCTTGGTCCATCATGGCGGACCCCGCCGGCGAGGTTTACGTGAGCGGGGACTTTGACACATACTCCTATTTCGGGCTGGACCTCATTGCGGGACCAATTTTAGACACCATTGGCAGCGGTTACTTCACCGATGGGTTCTTGGCCAAATTCGATCACAGCGGCAATCCGTTGTGGGCGCGCACCGCCGTGCCGCAAGATAATCTCGTCAATTTGCGCGGCCTGGCGCTGGCCACCGACGGCATTTGGGCCTGTGGTGTAATCAAATCGCCCGCGATGTTTGGCGCCAACACCATTTACAGCACCACCACGTGCATCGGCACGCCCATCTGCACCCTCACCTTCCACGACAGCGGCGCGCTGGCCAAGATTACCGACAGCACCGGCTCTGCTTCCCCGGTCACGCTGCTCAATCCGCAGGTTTCCGGCGCGAGTTTCCAGTTCTCCTTTGCATCGCAGTCCGGCTTTACCAATGCCGTCCAGTATCGCACCAACCTAAACGCCGGACTCAATTGGCAAACCTACTCGAACGTACTGGGCGACGGAACGTTGAAGACCATTCCCATTCCGTTGTCCGTGTTTAACCCGGCCCGACAGGGTTTCATCCGGGTCTTGACGCAGTAGGGAGCCATCAGGGCTTGCCGTCGAAAACCGAGGCAACCGGGACTCTGAACCTGACCGGTGGGGTGGCTTGTCCCGTGGCCAGTCGCCGGGGACTGGCGGGGAATCATTTTCCTGACCGGCCAGGATCAGCGATTGTTTGCTGCAACACTCACCTCATCGCAAATCGCTCCATTCAGGCTCGGCCCGCCCTCCCGCCGCTGGATGGTTCGCCCGGGAAAATAGCTGCTGAAATATGGGCTGACTTGCCACATAATTTCCGCCGCAAATTGAAATGAACCAAGCCCTATGTTTTATCTTTGCCGTCATGAGCGGCTGGGGAATCACTCTGGACTGCCTTGGCCAATCCAAGGCGGCAGCCGTTCCGCCCATTTACCGGATTGACCTGACGAGTTTGAATCGCTACGACGCAAAGGATTCGCCAGCCACCCGCCGGGCTTGGGACACACTGCACGTGGCGGCCTCGATTCAAGGTTTGGTGAATCGCAGCAGCGCGAATTTATTCCTTCGCATCACCCCGGAAGTGGATGATTTTTGGTGGAACTATCTGCGCGGGGAGCAAGGTTGGCTGAAGAATCGGCCGGTGCTTCAAATTGAGGGGGTGTCGGAACTGGTGCGAATTTTTTTGCCACAGTTGAAAGGCGTGGTGCTTTATAACGAAAATGTGCCCGCCACGGCCAACCTGGCCAGCACCGTGGCCGGCGCGGAGGATCGCATCGCTTTGCGTTATGATTCGTCTCCGGGGTCATTGTACTCGCAATTGGTTCTGCAGCCCGGGTTCCTCGCCAATGTCTTGAAGTTATTCCGCGAAGATGGTTCGCCGCTGTTTACGGGGCGGGGGAAGATCCCCGGCACGACCCTGGACTCGACTGGCAGCGCGAAAAATGACGCGTATTGGTGGGCCAAACTGCGCTATCTTGACGCGGGCCGATGCAGCCGGGATTATCTCGCCTATTATATTGATAGCTACTGGCTGGCCAAGCCAGGGAGACTATCCACCTGCACTCTGGCCAATCACGACTTTTTCATCAGCCAGCGCGCCTTTTTTTTCGACTTGGGCATGTGGGCTGACGAAACGCCGATAGATGATCGCAGTCAGAAACCTGGCACGGATGTCGGCACGCTTAAGGCAATTTTGAAATCCATGTATCTATCCGGCAGCAACCGTATCTTCACCGTGGGCGGCTTTGTGCCTTGGGAAAGGAAGTACTGTGGCCCGAGTTCGGACAGTCCTGGGTGGGGAGGTTCGGGCGGCACGCATTCGGGCGTGCAAAGCGAGTGGGAATATGCCCGTATCATTTCCGCATACAATGCCATCATGGATGCCGACGCGGCCGGCTTTGCCGACTTGGCCAACGCCAGCTTTTACCAGCATTTCCCGCTGAAAAAACAATATGCGCAAAATCCCAAACCAGCCATCGCCGATCTCAAAGCCCGGGGGCTGATCCAGCCTAACGGATCAGTAAAACCCGCGGCCTATGTTGCCTTCTACATGGGTGATTATGACTCAAGCGCCTGGCTGTGCCGCTTTGCGCCCACCTGGTGGGCGGACCCGGAGCACGGCAAAACACCCTGCAACTGGGCCTTTAATCCCAATCTGGACCGGCGCACGCCGCAAGTGATGGATTATGTCCGCACCCACCGGACAGCCGCGGATTGGTTCATTAGCGGCGATAGTGGTGCGGGCTACCTGAATCCGGGAATGCTCAGCGCGCCGCGGCTCGACCCTGCCGTGCCCGACGGTTGGGCGGCGTGGACGCAATATAATCAAAATTATTTTAGCCGCTACGATCTAACCATCACGGGCTTTATCATTGAAGGTTTTGCCCCGTTCCTGACCCAGCGGGGCTTTGACGAATATGCCAAGTTTTCACCGGACGGGATGATGATCGGGACGGGTAATAACACCTTTGGCTTGGTCGGGTTGCACGGCGGCCAGGTGCCCTGCATCCGGCATCAAATGGACTTGAATGGGACGCCATCGGAAGCCGGCGCAAAGGTGGCCGCCAGAATTGCCGCCGGCTGGCAAGGGGCGGCGGGAGAGACGCAGTTTTTCATGCCTCGGACCATCCTCAAGAGTCCCACGTGGCATGCGAAAACGATGGCCGCCGCGCAAGCCGCGCCAGGGGGTGACCGCATTCAATTTGTTGACGCTTATACGTTCTTCCTGCTGTTGAGAACGCATTTGCTGGAGGCATCACCAAATCACTGAGAATCCTGGTTGAACAAATCGCCCGGTGTGGGGCACTGGGCCTACCGCATCCCCAATCCGCGCCCGAAACCGGGCGCTTACTTCCTGCGCGATATCGTCGCGCGCAGGTAGTAACTGCTGTCCAGCCTCTCCCACTGCCGCCGCAAAACCGAAAAAGGCATGCGGGGCTTTCCTTGGGGGGTGGACTTTGGTCTTGAATTGGGCAAGGGGCAAAGTGTATTAGTTCAAACATTCAATGAAGTCCAACTCAACCATGGCCTTGATGGCATTGCGGCTCACTTGGAATTCCGTGAGGCGCTGGAGCAGGCGGGCAGGGCCACGATGGCTGCAATTGGCTTTCCTGTTTTGGCTGGCGAACCCCCTCTGGCTGGTGGCGGCATCACCCAAGAACCCTAATTTCCTTATCCAGCACTGGCTGGCGGGCAATGGAATTCCTGAAAACACGGCCTACAGCGTGGCGCAAACGCCGGATGGCTTTATTTGGGTGGGGTCCACCGATGGGCTGCTTCGCTTCGACGGGAGGAATTTTGAGCGGGCAAGTCAATTGCTGGCGAAACCCCGATTGGCGAAGCAGACCGTCAGTTTGTTGATGGATGAAACCGGCCGGCTATGGGTGGGCGTGGATTTTGGCATCCTCCTGCATGATGAACAGGGAGACTGGCTGGACCTGGCGCCGACGAACGCGACCTTGCGTTCGGTGGCCGTAACGGCGGATGGGCAGACTTTCGTGGGTGGTACCCTTGGCCAAGTGTACCATCTGGATCGCAAGCAATTGCAAGCCGTGGCGCCGCCGCCGGGATTGACCGCAAGTGGAGTTTTCTGTGTGCGCGATAAAGTGGATGGCGGCTTGTGGCTGGCCAACCGTGGTTTTATCGAGCGCAGGACAAAGTCAGGCTGGGAGCGCATGACTGCGGATACTAATATTCCCTCCGCCGTCGTGGCGGGGGCGGCACATGGCGGAGGTTTGTGGGTTTACGGCGATGGCCGTCTGCGGCGATATCGAACCGGTTCGCCGGCGCAGGCGGTCACCGTGCCAAGAGTGGAGCAACCGCGTCAGATCATGGAGGATAGTCAAGGCCGGGTCTGGATCGCTTCCAACTCCAGCGGCCTGGTCTGCCTCAACCCGGACGGCACGGTGCAGTATCTTAATGCCACCAACGGTCTGACGCACAATTCCGTCTGGGGCATTATTGAAGACCGTGAGGGTAACTTCTGGCTGGGTTCCAGTGTGGGTGGTTTGCAGTGTTTCCGGGATCGTTTCTTCAAGTCCATCGGGGTGGATGACGGGCTGCCGGATCGCATTGTTAGGACGATTGCCGCCACTGGTCCGGCGTCCGTGTTGGTGGGTACTCATGGCGGCAGCGTGGCCCGCATTGAAGCGGGGCGGGTGGTCTGGACTCATTCCATTGCCAAAGACGCGCGCACCCGCTATGTCTGGAGCGTGCTGCACGATCGCGAGCAGCGCGACTGGGTGGGCACCTACGGCCATGGCTTGTTTGTGACGGAAAACGGAGTGGAGCGGGATTTTCCGCTGCCGGCGGAAATGGAGCCGGCGATTTATGCGTTGCTGGAGGATTCCGCCGGCCGCATCTGGGTGGGGTCCATCGCCGGCGCCGGCGTGATTGAAGGCGGTCAATTTCACACGCTGGCGCCGCAATTGTCCAACGCCTGTGTCCGCTGCTTTGCGGAGGAACCGCGGACGGGGGCGATGTGGATCGGCACGCTGGAGCATGGCTTGTTCCGGCTGCAAGGCACCAATCTGATGCATTGGGGCATCTCGAGCGGACTCCCTGACAACCGCATCTGCTCCTTGACGTTTGACCCTGAAGGCTGCCTCTGGGCCGGTCTTTTCAACCACGGCTTGGTGGGCTTAAAGGAGGGCAAAATCGTGGCGTGCCTTGATGCCAGGCAAGGTCTGCCAGCGTTGACCATCGCCGCCATGCTCAACGACCATCTGGGGTGTTTTTGGCTGGGCACTGACCAGGGCATCTTGCGGGTGTCGCAGGCGGATCTGCGCCGGGCGGCCGCCGGCGGACCGGCGAAGTTGAAGTTTGAAACCTTCAACGAAGGTGACGGCCTGGACAACGCCGAATGTGCGGAAGGCTATCAGCCCACGGCCATGCGGGATGCGCGCGGGGAATTGTGGTTTGCCACGCTCAACGGGGTGGTCCATGTGGCTCCGGACCGCCTGCGAATCAACACGAATCGGCCGCCGGTAAAAATAGAAAAAGTGGTTTTCCGCGACCGTGCGGGAGGGCAGCATATTCTGACTGGACCGGTGGAACGGGTCGTATTGCCCGCCGGCAGCACCGAGCTGGAGGTGGTTTGCGCGGCCTTGAGTTTTGCCGTGCCCGAGAAAGTGCAATATGCCTTCAACCTCGAAGGCTCAAACACCAACTGGGTGAATCAGGGGCACGAACGGGTGATTTCATTTCGTTCGTTGAGTCATGGCAAGTACCGGCTTCACGTCCAGGCGGCCAACAACGATGGCCGGTGGAACGAAGCCGGGGCAACGCTCGCCATTACAATGGAGCCGTTTGTTTGGCAGACTTGGTGGTGCCAGGTGCTGGTGGTTTTGGTCCTGTTGTTCTTGGGCGGCGCGGTGGTTGGGCAACGCCAGCGCGCCCGGTTCATGCAGCAGCAGGCGTTGCTGATGAAAGAACGCGTGCTGGCCCGGGAAAAAGCCCGGCTGGCCTCCATTCTTGAAAGCACTTCCGACTTGGTCAGCTTCGCTTCGCCCAATGGCCTGGTGATTTACCTGAATCCGGCCGGCCGCCGCATGGTTGGCCTTGGTGAGCAGGAAGATGCCACCCGGCTTCGTCTGCAGAGTTTTTTCCCGGCGGCGGCGTCCGACCACCAGCTTGAAACCGCCATTGCCCAAGCGGTGCAACACGGAACGTGGACCGGCCAAGCCGTGCTGCGAACACTTGCCGGGGGCAGTCTGCCCGTGTCCCAAGTCATCGTGGCGCACAAGAATGCCGCCAACCAGCTTGAGTTCCTGTCCACGATTATTCGCGATGTGAGTGAACGCCAGCGCCAGGAGGACGAGCTTCAGCGGCGGGAACAATATTTCCGCTCCTTGATTGAACATGCATCCGACAGCATTACGGTGATCAATAAACATGCGGTCGTGACCTATCAAAGTCCCTCCGGCGTACGCCTGCTGGGCTATCCTGCCGAAGCCATGCTTGGGCGCAACCTGCTGGAGCTTGCCCACCCGGAAGACCTGGTCAAATCGCGCGCCGCCTTAGAATGTTGTTTGGAGAAACTGAATCAGCCGGTGTCCCTGACTGTGCGCTTGCGCCACCGGGATGGTGCATGGCGGACGGTGGAAGCCGTCGGCTCCAGCATCGTCGCCCAATCCGGGGAGATCGAGGTCATTGTCAACTCCCGCGATGTGACGGTTAGTTTGCGAATGGAGGAGGAGCTCCGGCAAAGTCAGAAAATGGAGGCTATTGGACAACTGGCCGGCGGGGTGGCGCACGATTTCAATAACATCCTATCCTCGATGCAGTTGCAGGCGGAGTTGATTGGCATGCTCGATGATCTGCCGACGGAGGCCCGGGAAGGGTTGCAACAGATCAGCGCCGACACCCGCCGCGCCGCCGATCTGACGCGCCGGATGTTGCTGTTCAGCCGCCGACAGGTGATGCAGACACGGATTCTGGATTTAGGCGAAGTGGTCACCGGCATGGTCAAAATGCTCCGGCGCATTATCCGGGAGGACATCCAGCTTCAAATTGACCTCCACGCGGCGCCGCTCTGGACGCGTGCCGATGCGGGCATGCTGGAGCAGGTGCTGATGAACCTCGCGGTCAACGCGAGTGACGCCATGCCGCAGGGCGGCCGCTTGTGGATTGCGACGACGCAAGTGGTCCTGAGCGAGCAAGACACAAAGATGCATCCGGAGGGTAAACCTGGCCGGTTTGTTTGCTTGAGCGTCAAAGACACGGGAACCGGCATTCCCCCGGAATATTTGCAGCGGATATTCGAACCTTTTTTTACCACAAAAGAAGTGGGCAAAGGGACGGGGCTGGGGCTGGCAACTGTCTTTGGGGTCGTCAAACAGCATGATGGTTGGATTCAGGTGGACAATCGGCCGGGAGAAGGGGTCACTTTCCATGTTTATCTGCCGGCCAGCAGCGGTGCGGTCGCGGACCCAATGCCCATCGAGCAAAAGCGGGAGCTGCCGCGAGGGGTGGGAACCATCTTGTTGGTGGAAGATGAGATGGCCGTGCGGCAGGTGACCCGCGCCTTGCTCGAAAGACACGGCTACGAAGTGCTGACAGCCGCTAACGGCGACGAAGCCCTTGAGCTTTGGCAGAAACAACATCAGGTGGTGTCCTTGTTATTGACCGACATGGTGATGCCAGGCGATTTGAGTGGACGCAAGCTGGCGGAACGACTGCGAAGCGACCAGCCACGATTGAAGGTCATCTTTATGAGCGGCTACAACGCGGAGATTGCCGGACTCGATCTTCAATCCAATGATCTTGGGACTTTCCTCCAAAAACCTATTGGGAAAGATGAACTGCTGGGGACCATCCGCCGGGTCTTGTTGAACCAACCGGCGACGCTTTGATTCACGAAGCCACATCATTCATGCGCCGCACCACGACCACCTCCCGCAACATGACTTCGAAAAATCCATGGGGCGGTCGCCCGGCCCTCCTGGCCGCCTTCACCTTGGTGGAGTTGCTGGTCGTCATAGCCGTCATTGCCATTCTGGCCGCGCTATTGTTACCGGCTCTGGCCGCAGCCAAGAGCAAGGCGAAGGCCACGCAATGTCTCAACAACACCAAACAATTGGGGCTCGCTTGGGCGATGTATGCAGATGACTCGAGTGACCGGCTGATCAACAATCACAGCAATGGCAATGCCGATTGTGGCGGCGTGGCCTGGGTCAATGCCGGCAGCAAACTCGGGGTGGGCACCTGGACTGGCAGCGCCCGACTGGAGAGCAGTTCCCTGGCCATGTCGCTTGGCTTGGCGATACAACACGGCATGCTTTTTTCCTATAATAGAACTGCCGCCATTTATCATTGCTCCGCCGACGAGGCAACGGCCAACACCCCACCGGTGCCGCGCGACCGGAGTTATTCCATCAGTTGCGGCATGAATTGGATGAATGATGGCGCGGACGCGATTCCCACCAACGGCAGCAATTTCAAATTGACTCTCATCAGGAACCCGCCGCCCTCTCAGGCCTCGGTGTTTATCGAGGTTTCAGCCAACAGCATTGATAACAATGAATTCCCCTGCAACAATGCCGGGTCGGGGAACTATACTTATTACAAGCTTCCCACCAGCCGCCACAATAATGGCGGATTGCTCAGTTTTGCCGACGGGCACTCGGAATATTGGAAATGGCATTCAGGGTTTATTGCCCAAGGGAATGCCATCCCTGATGTTGCCAGTCCGACGACTCCGGTTGGACCCGGGTGGAATTCTGAAACCAGCGACGCGACGGATCAGGACTTGCCGCGTTTGCAAGCGACCTTCCCCATCATTAATTATTAGACCAGGACGTAAACTGCTATATCCAAACCTAAACGCCGTAAAATCAATCGAGCTATAAGCCTATGAAACCTTATGAACACCGCGCGGTCAGACCGTCAACTCAATTGTTTAAGAACTGGAGTCACCAGTTCGGCTGGGTCTGGCTGGCGCTGTTCTTGGCGATGGGGCTGGCGCATCTGGGGGATGCCCAAAGTTATACCCTGACCTTGATCTGGTCGATCACCAACGGAACGGCCAATTTGGTTAATGATAATAATAACCGCGGACTCGCTTACAACCTATCCTCAAATCAAGTGTACGTGGCCGGACGAACGACCATAGCCAAGGCGATCTCCGTCCTCGACGGTGCCTCCGGAGCCGTCATTGCCAACAATTTTCCGAACATAAGCATTTTGCCCTACCATGTGGGGGTGGCCGACGACGGCGTCATCTATGGGGTTCCGCTCGCCAACGGGGTCGGCTCCGCCAATCTTAATATTTACTCCTGGACCAATTGGACTTCCGTTCAGCGGCAGTGCTACTCCCAAACCGGCGGCGATGCCACGAGTCTGGCGGCGGTGCAGGGCCAGCGTGTGGGCGACAGCTTCGCCATCCGCGGCGGCGGAACCCAGACGTTGATTTTGTTGCCAATCAACAATGGCACTTCCGCGGGTTCCGCCACCAACATGCTGTTGTTTAGCACCGCGGATGGCCAGTCTTTCACCCCCACCGTTATTGCGATTTCGGGCCTCCCGGCGCCGTTCTCCGATGCGGGGCCGGAACACGGGGTGGCATTCGTGGACAGCACCCATTTTTTATTCCGACCGGGGGCGGGTTCGGCAACTTACTTGATCCAAATTCCCCCTGATTTTGCCAGCCTGACCAGCCCAGTCCCGGGCTTGGTGATTGCCACCAATAACAGCCTGCCGGGCGCAAGTGGCGGGGTGTGTTTCCTTGCTTGCAGTCCGGCGGGCAAACTCCTGGCCGATTACGGACCGATGGCCAACACTGGCACCTCGGTGCCGCTGACTTTGTTTGATGTTTCCAGTTTTCCAGCGGCCAACGCTCTCGGCGCCACCAATACGCCGCACCGCAATGCCAATGCCAATCTTACGGGCGCGGTGGCGCTGGGCGGAGCCGGCAAGACCAACGCGCTGTATGTGCTGGATTCCAACAATCAAGTTTTTGGCTTCCGGCTGGCCTTCACCCCGATGCCGCTCGCTCCCAGCATTGGCAATGGTCCGGCTGGCGCCAGTCTTTATACCAACTATGGATCGTATACCTTTACGGTGACCGCCGCGGGCGCCGCGCCTTTGACTTATTATTGGCAGTATAATTCCGTGAGCAACCTGGCGACGGCGGCCACTTTATTGGTCACCAGCAACAATTTCTATACCATCAGCAACCTGACGCTGGCCGCTTCCGGTTGGTATGATGTCGTGGTCAGCAACACCGTTGGTTCCACCCGTTCCCTCCCGGTGCAACTGTCGGTGGCTGCGCCATTGGCCAGCGTCTATGTCACCAACCTTTGGAATCTCCCCGCGGACAATTCTCAACCCTATCTGGATACCAATTACAACACCCGCGGCCTGGCCTTTGATCCCAATACGATGAGCGTTCTCGTGGCCGAACATTCCGCGGCCCAGATTTACGCGCTAAACGCCACCAACGGACAATTCAAGTTTGCCATTACGACTCCCCTGACCGGCTTGCCGTTGGGCAGCATTTTTCCGGTCGGCCAGGTCGGCGTGGCGGATGATGGTGTGGTTTACGTGTGTAATGTTTCATCGTACCAGCCCGGTCAGCAGAATATTCCCGGTTACGATTTCTCGATCACGCGGTTTGATTCAGTGGTCAGCTCCACCAACGCGGACGGCAGCCTGAACCCAGCCAACACCTTTGAAGCCGCTTTTACCGGGGATCCAGGCGCCTATTCCCCCGGCGGAAATCCCAGTTCACTCGATCGCTGGGGCGACAGCATGGCGGTGCGCGGGGCCGGCACCGACACGGAAATTCTGCTGGGCACCTATCTGACCGTTGGGAACAACGAGTATGGCACCGGGCCGGGTACAAACGTGGCCATCTTGACGACCACGGATGGTGTGGACTTTACGCCGACCACCATTGCGGTGACCAATGCTCCGGATGGGTTCTCCTATTTGGGCGTCGCTTGGGGAGCGGGGAACACCTTTTGGGCCAAAAGTCCTGACTTCGATTTGTATCAGGTGCAATTTGATTTGAACACCGGTTATGGCCGGGTCATTCAGGATTTTTCCTCCATGGCAAGCGCCGGATCACTTTCACAAATAAGCGGCATTGGTCTCGATGTTTCCAACAACATCCTTGCCGGCGTGAACATCGGCGATGCCCCCAACGACCTTGAACTATTCCAAATTCCCAGTTTGGGATTTCCGCCTCTGGCTTACTTCCAAGCGTTCTATCCGGTGTACAAAGCAAATATCAATGGGAATGCGGCGACCACCATCAAATTCCCGTACATTTTTTCGCTCGATGCCAACAACGGAATTATTGGTTTACAGTACAGCATTCCGCTCCTGCCGTTTACCATCCTGGTCTGCCATGTCGGCAATCATGAAGTATTGAGCTGGCCGACAATGGTGGGACATAGCTACCAGCTCCAATCCAGCTCCATCCTTGGTGGTGCCTGGTCAAATATGGGGCCATCCATCCAGGCAACCGCCTCGGCGACTTGGTCCTACACGAACAACGCACTTTCTTCCCCGTCGCTATTTTATCGGGTCGTCGCCCGGTAAATTTGTTATTTCACGTTAAGTTCGCGCTGGATGCCGAATTTTTCGATGCGCTTGCGGAGCGTGGCGCGGGTGATGCCCAGCAGCTTGGCGGCGTGCACCTGGTTGTCGTGCGTTTCTTTCAGCGCCTGGATCACCAGTTCACGTTCCACGGCGGGAATGATCTTCAACTTGGGATCGCGCCGGGCCCATTGGAAAAGCTGCCGCGCCAGCGCGGCGGCATCGGTCGCGGCCGCTTCGCCGGCCACGCCGGGAATGGACGCGACCGTGACGCAGCCGGCAATTTCCGGCGGCAGGTCGGACGTGAGAATCGCATCGCTCTTGGCCATGACATACGCGCGGCGGATGGCGTTCTCCAGTTCGCGCACGTTGCCGGGCCAGTGATATTTTTCCAACGTCTTCATGACGCTGGCGGCGACGGATTTTGGCGCACGCTGCTGTTCGCGGGCGAGTTTCTTCAGGAAATAATTCACCAAGAGCGGAATGTCCTCCAGCCGGTCGCGCAGCGGGGGGATCTGGATACGCACCACGTTGAGGCGATAAAACAAATCCTCGCGGAACTGGCGCGCGGCCACGGCCGCCTCCAGCGGTTTGTTGGTGGCGGCGATCACTCGCACGTCCACGGTGAGCGGCTGGTTGCCGCCCACCCGCTCGAACGTGCCGCTTTGCAGCACGCGCAGAATCTTCGTCTGCGTGGGCGGGGTCATGTCGCCGATTTCATCGAGAAAAATCGTGCCCAGATTGCATTGCTCGAATTTGCCGATGCGCTGCGCGGTGGCGCCGGTGAACGAGCCGCGTTCGTGGCCGAACAATTCGCTCTCCAGAAGCTGTTCGGGAATGGCGGCGCAATTGACGGCCAGAAACGGCTGGGTGTTGCGGTTGCTGTGATGGTAGATCGCGCGCGCGACCAGCTCCTTGCCGGTGCCGCTTTCGCCGGTGATGAGCGCCGTGGCATCGCTGGCGGCCACCTGCCCGATAAGCTTGAACACCTGCTGCATGGATTCCGCGCCGCCCACGAACCCCAGTTCGTAATCCTCGGTATCGAGCAGCGGTTGGTAGGACACCACCTGCTTCATATCGCGCGCGGCCTTCAGGGCGTTGCCGACAATTTCTTTGAGCTTGGGAATGTCAAAGGGCTTGAGCAGGTAATCGTACGCCCCAAGTTTCATCGCTTCGATGGTGGTTTGCGTGGTGCCATAGCCAGTCATCAAAATGACGAGCAGTTTGGGATCGTTCTGGCGGATGCGCCGCAGGGTTTCGAGACCGGTTATGCCAGTCATGCGCACGTCCATCAGCACCACGTCCGGCTTGAATTTGGGAATGACCTTCAGCCCCTCTTCGCCGGACGCCGCCGAGGCCAGTTCGATCTCCGGCGAACTAAAGATCCGCTGGATGGAATACCGCACGTCTTCTTCGTCATCAATCAACAACAATTTGCTCATGCGGCCGGAAAGGTAACGGATTTTGCCAAAAGAAACAGCCGTTTTTTAGGTCTGCAGGTCTAGCTGACATTGCCGAAAAGCCAAACTGCGCTATTCTCTCTGCGTGAATTTGAACATGGAAGCCTACCCGGCACCGGCGGCGGACCAGGCGGCGCATTTTATCCGCGACGCGCTGCCTCCCGGCGGCTTGTTCGCCGGTCTGGAATGGAGAGTTTCGCCGACGCCGTTTGCGCTGGGCGAAAATCTGGCCAAGGAGATTGAGTCGCTCGGTCGGGTGCTGCTCCAATTTTATCGGGCGGTGAACCTGCTTTATCGCAAGAGCGCCGACGGCAAACAGCCGGAATGGGTTGCGCGCTGGCTGGATCTTGGCAAGCCGCGCGAATTAATCGCGTGGCAGCGCTCCGCCGCGTTTAGAAATGATGTTCCCCGCGTCATCCGCCCGGACATTCTGCTCACGGAAACCGGTTTCAGCATCACGGAACTGGATTCCGTCCCCGGCGGCATCGGGCTGACGGCGTGGCTGAACCAGACTTATTCCAAAGTAGGGCAGGCGTCCCGTGTGTCCAGCGCTGAAGGCGCGGCTACCGGCGGGGAAGCGGGCAGGCGGGACGCCAGCCCTGCTTTGCTCGGCGGCAGCGACGGTATGCTCCGCGGGTTTGCGGCCATCTTCGGAGATGCAAAACAGATCCATATTGTCGTTTCCGAGGAGGCAAAAACTTACCGGCCGGAAATGGAGTGGATTGCCGGGCAGTTGAACGCCCGACAACATTCGACCTTTAAAATCCACGATTCAACCTTCCAGGAGTTTCCCGAAGGCAGCGCGGTGTACCGTTTCTTCGAGCTGTTTGATCTGCCGAATATTGCCAGCGCGCAACGGATTTTCGAGCTCGCGGCGGAAAAGAAAATCCGGCTGACGCCGGCGCCCAAACCCCTGTTTGAAGAAAAGCTGTTGTTTGCGCTGTTGTGGAACCGGAATCTCCAACCATTCTGGCGGCAGGAGCTGGGCGAGGGTTTTGTGGCGCGACTGAAGCGCGTCGTTCCCTACACCTGGCTTGTGGACCCCGCTCCGCTGCCGCCCCACGCAGCCATTCCCGAACTCAATTTGACGGACTGGCAACAGTTGAAAACACTGTCGCAGAAAGAGCGCGATTTGGTTTTGAAGGTGTCGGGCTTTTCGGAAAACGCCTGGGGGGCGCGCGGAGTGTTTCTCGGGGGCGATTTGTCCCAGGCGGACTGGAGCGCGGCGGTGGATGCGGCGCTCAAGAATTTCACGGCTTCGCCCAGCGTCCTGCAGCGGTTTCACAAGCCGTTGCTGCTGGAGGCAAGCTGGTTTGATTTCGCCAAGCGCGAGGTGGTGCCGATGAAAGGCCGGGTGCGATTGTGTCCTTACTACTTTGTGGTTGGCGAAGGCGATGCGGCGCGGCCGCAACTCGGCGGCGTGCTGGCCACGATCGTTCCCGCCGACAAAAAGATCATCCATGGCATGACCGACGCGATCCTCGCGCCGTGCTCGATCTGAACGACTAAATCGTCCGCATCTGCACGGCATCCACGATTTCGGTGCCCACGGAAATGGCGCCGATGATGACCACGGTTTCTCCGGGCTGGAGGAGGCCCTGCTCCGTGAGTTTCTTCAAGCTGTTTTCGATGGTGTTTTGCGGTTCAATGAAGTCGAATTCCATCACGAAGGGCGTGACGCCCCAGCTCAAGGTGAGCTCGTTGGCGGCTTTCACGTTGTCGCAGATCGCATAGACCGGCGAATAGCGCGGCCGCATCCAGGCGGCGTAACTGGCCATGTGGCCGTGGCGCGTAAAGCTCAGAATCGCCGCCGCCTTCAATTCGTTGGCCAGCACCACGGCGCTCTTCACCAGCTTCTCGCGCGCGCTGCTCAATTCGGCGGCTTCATGAAAGAGGGCATTGCCGCTGCGCTCGGTGCGCCGGGCGATGCGGTCAAACACCTCGATGCACTTGAGTGGATACTTGCCCACGGTCGTCTCGCCGCTCAACATGATGGCGTCGGTCTCCTCAAACACGGCGTTGGACACGTCGGTGACTTCGGCGCGGGTGGGCATGGGCGCGTTGATCATGCTCTCCAGCATATGCGTGGCCACGATGACCGGACGGCCCAGGCGCAGGCAGGTTTTGACGATGCGGCGCTGGACAATGGGCAGCTCCTCGTACGGGATTTCAATGCCCAAATCGCCGCGCGCCACCATGATGCCGTCAGCCTCCCGCACAATAGCCTCCAGATTCTTGATGGCCTCCTGATCCTCGATCTTGGCGATGACAAACGGTGCCGGTTTGCCCTCCTCGAACAGCTCCCGGAGCTGCAACAGATCGCGCGCCTCGCGGACGAACGAAAGCGCGATGAAATCCACGCCCACTTCGAGGCCCAGCCGCACGTCCTTGATATCCTTGGCCGTGAGCGCGGGCAGGCTCACCTTGACGCCGGGCAGATTGATGTGCCGGCGGCTGCCGAGCGTGCCGGCGGTGAGCACTTCGCATTCGACTTTGTTGCCGGACTTGGCCAGCACCCGCATTTCAATGGTGCCGTTGTCAATGAGCACCACGTCGCCCACGCTGATGTCATTGACAAAATTCTCGTAGTTCACGTCCACCGAATGCTCCTCCAGATCATGCTCGCCGCGGACGGTGAGGGTGAACTTCTCACCGGGTTGGAGATCGAGCGGCACGCCGATGTCGCCGGTGCGGATGGCCGGCCCCTGCGTGTCCATCATGATGCCGATGAATTGCGTGCGGGCCGCGGCCGCCGCCCGGATGTCGCGAACCACGCGCCGGACCCAGTCATGGGGCGCGTGCGACATGTTGAGCCGGAAAACATTGACGCCCGCGTCCACCAGCTTGCCGATCATCTCGGCGGAGTCTGTGGCGGGGCCCAAGGTGGAAACAATTTTGGTGCGGCGCAGAGTGCCTCTTTGCATGGCCACATCATAGCGCGGGAGGCGGCGAAAAGAAGTATTTAATGGCCGGAAAGTGAAACAATGATTGCTTGAAATCCAGAGGCAGCGGGTTTTTACTCGGAACCAACTGTTGCGCAAAGATGAAAGCCAATTTTGATCTCATCAGGCTCGGCCTGCTGTTATGCTGGTCTGTCAGCCTTGAGGCCACGCCGCATTATGTGGATCCGAATGGTGCCAGCCCCCAGACGCCCTACTTGAGCTGGGCGCACGCGGCCACCAATATCCAAAACGCCGTGGACGCGGCGATTCCCTATGACACCATCATCGTGACCAACGGCATTTATCAGACGGGCGGACAGAAGTTTGGCGCGACGAGCAACCGCGTGTATGTCTCGAAGACGTTGAATCTCCAGAGCGCGAATGGTCCGGCGCTGACGATCATCAAGGGTTATCAGATTCCGGGCACGACCAACGGCAGCAGCGCCGTGCGCTGCATTTATCTGGCGGATGGCGCGACCTTGTCCGGTTTCACGCTGACCAATGGCGCGACTTTCAACGAAAGCGCCGGCGGGATTTATGCCGGCGGCAGCAGCACGGTGGTCATCTCCAACTGCGTCATCGCGGGCAATGCCGCGCGGTCGGATGGCGGGGGCACGTGGCAGGGCACGTTTTATAATTGCGTGTTTTTGGGCAACACCAGCTACGGCAGCCTCGGCGGCGGCGCGGCGATTTATGCAGGACTAAATAACTGCCTGCTGCTGGGCAACACGGCGGCGGCCTATGGCGGAGGAGCTTACAATGGCACCATGAGAAATTGTACCGCCGTGGGCAATTATGCCGGAGCGGGGGGCGGAGGGGGCTATGGCGGCACGTGGTATGATTCGATCATATATGCCAATGCCATCGGCGCAAACCTGCCCTATGGCACCAACGGCTATGATATTGGCATCTACAACTGCTGCCTTCCCGCGACTAACGGGCTGGGTTTATTGAACGCCGGCAATTTCACCAACGCGCCGTTTTTTGTGAATGCGGCGGCGGGAAATTTTCGCTTGCAGTCTGGCTCGCCGTGCATCAACGCCGGAATCAATACCAACGCGCCGGCGGGTCTTGAACTGGATGGGAACAGCCGTGTGGCGGGTGCCACGGTCGACCTCGGCGCCTTCGAGTTTCAGGCGCAGGTGACCGGCCCCATCACCGACTGGTTGCACAATTACGGGTTGCCCACCGACGGCTCGGCCACCTACGTGGATTCCGATGGGGATGGCATGGATAACGCCCAAGAGTGGATTGCCGGAACGAACCCAACAAACGCCTTGTCGGTTTTGCAACTGGCTGCGCCGTGGTTTACCAACCATCCACCCGGCCTCCTCGTGGCTTGGCAGAGCGTAACCAACAGGACCTACCTTTTGCAGCGCAGTTCCACCCTGGGGGCGCAGTCCACGTTTATCACCATCCAGAGTAATCTGGTCGGTCAGGCTGGCACCACGAGTTTCACCGATTTGGCAACGACCAACGGTAATGGTTATTTCTACCGCGTCGTGGTGCAATGATGAATCCGGGAGGCGGGAGGCAAGAAACAACCCCATTTGCGTCCCCAGTGCCGGCACCTGACCTGTTGGTTGCCCGTGCGCTCGCCAACGCTTCGGGGGCCGACCAATTAGCAAAAGATGTGTATTGACGCAGTTTTGTGATTGTGAATTAATCAAAGGAGCCATGAAAGATTCAGGTTTCATAGCGCGCCTCCTGGAAGAGTTTTTTCCGGAGGTGCATTTCGCAGTTCAAACCAAAGCAACAATGAAGGCCGAACATGAAAAACAAAGTTCGCATCTGCCGGAATCCTCCCACTGGTTTTTTCCAATCCAAGCTTAACCTTGTGTCGCTTCTGGTCGCCGGCTTACTGGCGGCTGTCGGCATGGTTCGCGCCACGGATTTTTATTGGACCAGCTCGATTGGTGGCGATTGGTCCGACACCAACAACTGGACGCCCCCCAGTGTTTACCCGCCGGGTTCTCAGGACAACGTGTTCATCACCGCACCGGGCACCTATAGTGTGACCAATGGCGGGTATGTCAATTCGTTGACCTTGGGCGACGGCGTTGGCAGTTTTCCCAAGGTCTGACCAGCAGCAGCCTTTTGGTTGTGAGCAATGGTTGTTCCCTCTGGCTGCTAAGCGGCACCTGCTATTTCGATCCCGGTCACACCTTCACCGGTGCAGGCGCTTACGGCGTGCCGGCGGGTGGTCAGATCACCCTGTACGGCACGATTACCGACACCAATTTCCAGATGAACGGGACGCTCTACGGTGCGAACGCTGTGGCCGGAATGATGAACGCCTACGATGGTTATTTCGGCGGCGTGACCACCATCGCCAGCAACGGCGTGTTGAATGTCTCGGGCTGCACGCAATGCGGCGCGGTATATTACACCACCAGGATCGCCGGGGCGCTGACCAATGCCGGCACCGTCAATTGGCTCTCCGGCGACTGGACCAGCGAAGGCGGAAATGTGGTCAACCTCGCCGGCGGGTTGATTGATATCCAATGTGATAATTCCTATGCAAACTGGAGCGGTCTGGACAGTTGGTTCAACGCCGGCACCCTCCGCAACACCGCCGGTGCCGGCACCAATGCCCTTCGCGGCATGGTGCTGAACACTGTCGGGCTGGTGGATGTGCAAAGTGGCGCACTGCAATTTCCAAACGCGTACAGTCAAACCGGCGGAGAACTCAATTTCAGCCTCGCTAGCCCAAGCCACCACGCTCGTCGTGATGAATGGCAAGCCGCGCCTCGCCATCAACCAGACCGGCGGCAACCTCACCATCATGTGGTCCACCAACGCCGACCCCGGCTTCATTCTGCAATCCACGACCAGTCTCACGCCACCGGTTGTCTGGCAAGACGTCACCCGCGGTGTGCAAGTCATTGGCGACCAGAATAGCGTTGCCATTCCGTTGAGCAACGATACCGCATGCTTCCGGTTGCAGGAATAAAGCTCCTTGGGGGCGCGGCCGACGCAGCTTGTTTCAACATCCGCACCGTCGAGCCGGGGCGGTGCCCGGCGCTCCCATTTTGGAGCGATCCATCCCAGGCAACCGAGGGGTGGAAAAAACAATTTTAAACCATAAATCAGGCTTGCCAAAGGCGTCCGCGCCGGACATATTCCAAGCTTAAATTAACCATCAATAAAATATTTTATGGCTGACGCAGCAAACAAATACGCCGAAAACATCGCGGGCAAATTCTACGTGGACAACCAGTGCATTGACTGTGACCTATGCCGCGAAACCGCGCCGGACAATTTCAAACGCAACGAGGACGGGGGCTATTCCTTTGTCTTCAAACAACCGGCTTCGCCCGACGAGGAGGCGCGCTGCAAGGAAGCCAAGGAAGCGTGCCCGGTGGAAGCCATCGGCGACAACGGCGAGTAGTCCGCCAGAGAGTTCAGACCCAACCCCGTCGGCCAGTCTCGGCGGGGTTGTTTATTCTCATTTCCCGTTGGCGGTCAGCGCGGATTCGGCCGGCAGGGAAACCCGGACCAAGCCGGACGGCGCGGGAATGATCTCCAGCCGGCCGCGGTGGGTTTCGATGATTTTCTGGCAGACCGCCAACCCCAGGCCTAGGCCGACGTTGCGCGTGGTAAAGAACGGGGCCGGGATTTTGCGGACGGCTTCGGCCGAGAACCCCGCGCCATTATCCTGCACCTCGATGGTCATTTCGTGATCGCAGCCGGCGGCGGCCTGGAGCTTGACGCCCACGCGCGGGTTTTTCGGATTGGCCTGGAGGGCGTTGAGCAGGATTTCCGCCAGCGCGTGCTTGAGGGCGGCGCGGTCGCCGGAGACCATCATCGGTTTGCCGCTATTTTCAAACTCCAACTGCGCGCCCTCGCTGGACTGCTGCTGCGAGGCGTCCAGAAACGCTTCCTCGATCAGTTTGCCCATGCCGAAGACTTCCGTCTGAAGCTGGCCTTCGCGGGCGAGGAAGCGCATCTGGTTCAGCAGGCGGGAAACGCGTTTGACCCCGCCGGCCAGCGCGTAATCGAGCGATTCGCGGAATTCAGGGTCGCGGAATTTTTCGGCCAGCAACTGCTGGTGCGTGGAGAGGGGCACCATGGCGTTGCCAATTTCGTGCGCCAGCCGGTCGGCCATCGTGCGCACCAGCCGCAGATTGGCGGTTTCCAGCTCCAGTTTGCGCAGTTGTTCGCTTTGGGACAGGTCATCCGCGGTCAGCAGCACCGAGCTGGGCAGGGCCACTTTGCCGCGCTGAAAGGGCACCACGGTCACGTTGTAGGTGGTGCCCGGGGCGTTTTCCGGCTCGTACCGGAACGGATCCAAAGCCGCGCCGGTCTTTAGCACCTGATAAACTTTGGCGCCGAGCGCTTGCGGCAGGTCGCTGAATTCCAAGCCGCCGGTGCGTTCGTTCTTGCGGCCAAAATGCCGGCGGGCCGCCTTGTTGGCATGCAACACTTTGAGATCGCGCCCGAAGACAATGCAGGCGCTGCTCAACTCGCGCAGCACTTCGGTCATCATCTCGTGATTGCCCGCCAACTGGTCGTGCAGCCAGATGTTCCGGAGCGCCAGCCCGACCTGTTCGAGCAGGTGAAAAATCATCTCCAGTTCCACATTCACGAGCGGTTCGCCGGTAACCCGCCCGTCAAACACGGCCAGCCCCACGATGTTTTCCCGGTCGGGAATGGGCACGGCCACCTGGGCGCCCAGCAGGTCAAACTCCTTTTGCACCTCGCTGTCCATCCGGGCTTCGTCGCTGTCGCGGCGCAAAATTCGGCCTAACCGGTTGACTTGCGCCCCAATGCCGGAATCGAGCGACAGTTCAAAATGTTGCAGCAGGCCGGAGGAGATGCCGATGGCGGCGGCGGCCCGCAGCCGCCGGGCATCGTCCGGCATGGTGACTTCCGTCAGAGGCGCGCACGGGCGGTTGAGAAAGATGGCGGCGCGATTGACGCTCAGAATTTCACGGAGGAATTGGAGAAACTTTTTGAGCATGGCCTCGGCGTCGAGCGAGTGCGTCATGATCGAGGAGAAATCGCGCAGGACGGTGAGGGTTTGCGAAGCGTTGACGAAGCGCGCGGCGGCGCCGGGATCGGCGGCGGTGCGGGTAAAGATGCCCGTATTGCCGGTGGGCATCACCGCGGCCAAAGCCGGCCCGGCGGCGGGCACTGCGGTCCAGAGTCGGTCGAGGATGGAATTGAGCAGACGAGGCCGGACCGGTTTGGTCAGGACGTGAGTAACGCCATGCAAAAAGGCCTCCTCCTCCCAGTCCGATTGCACCAATTCGGTATAGGCGATGATGGGGGTGCGAGCATCGCGGCGCCGGAGGCGCTCAACGACCCAGACGCATTCCACGCCCATCAGGTCGGCGTCGAGCACACACGCCGCGATGAGGCCATGCACCAGCAATGGTTCACCTTCATCCACCGTATGCCGATGCACCACCCGGTAGTGCTCGGCACTCAAACCGGCGCGGATGGCTTCGGCAAAGTCAGGGTGGGCCGACAAAACCAGAATGGTCTTCATGGCAAAGACAGATGATTTTCAGCGGATGCGTTCACTAACGGTTCATCTTTACCGAACTTGGCCGCAAGGTCAATTTAAACTGATGTGAACCACCTGCCTTGTTAACCGGTGGCTAGGAGTTTTTGCCACAGATCCTCGTTCAGCATCGCCTTTTTCAGGAAATCAGTCCCGTCCTCCGGGGCCGGGGCGCGCTCCGGTTGGAGCGGCAAATGCAGCGTGAAACGATTGCCGCCGCCCGGCAGATTTTGCGCCTCCATGCGCCCGCCATGATGATGCACGATAAAGAAGCACGCCAGCAAATTGATGCCGTATTCGGACGGGGTGCCGTGGGTGGCGGCAAACGGGTCCAACACCACGCGCAAGGCGTCCTGCGGCAGCGCCGGCCCGTTGTCCGTCAGCCACACCGCCACTTCCTCGCCTTGCCATTCGGCGGCCAAGGTGATGCGGCTGCCAGCGGGAAGCATGGCAAGTTCATCCCGGAGCAGCAGCTCAAATAACCGGTCAAACCTGGGCTGGTCCACGTGCAGGACCGGCAGCGAATCCGGAATCTGATTCTCGACTTCGATCCGGCGGGCGGCCAGCGGCCCCCGCAACTGGTTCAGGGTGCGGCTCACGACGGCTGGAAGCTGGATTTCCGCGGCGAACGGCTGGTGGGAGGGGTTCTCCGAGGCGGCCCGCAAGTCGCCGAGCAGGTGATGGATCTTTTCGATCTGACCTTGCACGTTTTGGTAATACTCCCGCCAGAATTCGGGATCGCGCAGGCTCTGATCACCGCCTTTTTCTTCGGCCAGTTTCAGCGGCGCCAGTTCCAGAAAGGTTTTGACCGCCACCATCGAATTGCGAATATGGTGGCTCAGGCCGGCGGCGAGCAGGCCGAGGCTGACAATGCGGTCGGCCACCATCATGTTGCGCAACACAGACATTTTCTCGTGCAGCAACTGGTCACGCTCTTCCTGGACGAGGAAGAATTGCAGGCACTGCTTGAGGGTCTGCTCCAATTGCACCGGGTCCCACGGCTTGGAAATGTATTTGTATATGGAGCCGGCGTTGACGGCGGCGATGGCGGCATCCATGTCGGTGTAGGCGGTGACGAGGATGCGGATGATTTGCGGGCGGAACTGCCGGACGTGCTCCAGCAACCAAACGCCGCTTTCGCCGGGCATGCGCTGGTCGGTCAGGAGCACGCCGATTTCCCCTGCGCGCGCCTGGACCAGTTCATAGGCGGCGACGGCGCTGCTGGCGGTCAGGATCTTGAAATCGTCGCCAAAGGCGCGGGTGAAGTTCACCAGCGATTTCTCCTCGTCATCCACGTACAGGACGGCGAATTTCTTATAGTCGGATTGGTTCGGCATGGTCAGAGGTGGTTATGGCTGCGGCTTGGGCGTTGGCCGGGAGATCCAGGATGAACTCACAAAACTGGCCCGGTTCGCTGACGGCGGTGATGACGCCGCCATAACCGCGCACGAGGCCGAAACAGACGCTCAGGCCCAGTCCAGTGCCCTTGCCAATTTCCTTGGTGGTGAAGAACGGGTCAAATATTTTCTGTAGATTTTGCGGGGGAATGCCCGGGCCGTTGTCGCGGATGGACAGCCGGCAGCGTCCGCCCTCGTTCCGGCTGGAAATGAGAATGCGCGGTCCATCGCCGTCCGGAAATTTCTTGTCGGCCAGCGCATCAAAGGAATTTTCCAAGAGGTTGACGATCACGGTAACGAGATTATTGTGCCCGGCCCAGACTTTTTGGCCGGGCGCCAGTTCCAATTTGATGCTGATATTTTTCTCGTTTAACGCGTTGGAAACGAAACGGAGGGCCACGTCAAGTAGCCCCGCCACGTTCAACTCCTCGGGCGCCTGGTCACCGGGATGCGAGAAGGTGCGGAGGTCCGAAACAATCTCGTTCACGCGCCGGAGCCCGTCCTCGATGTCGTTGACTACAGCGTCGGCGTCGGCCTGCGACTCCGGGGGCAGCTTGCGGTTTTTTTTGCGCAGCACGAACAGGCCGGTGCGGGCATAGTTCAGCGGGTTGAGGATGTCGTGCATGAGCCCGGCGCTGAACCGGCCCAGCGACGACATTTTTTCCGACTGGACGAGCTGCATTTGGGTTTCCTTGATTTCGCGGTTGGCTTTTTCCAAGGCCAGATTCTGCTCGGAAAGCTTGTTGTTGGTGGCTTCCAGCTCGCGTTTGTTCTGGTCTAGCTGGTAGTTCAGGATGAATTCTCGGACTCGCAAAGCTTGGTGAATGACACCGCCCACGGCAACAATAATGGCGGTTAGGAAGAGAAAATATAAGTTGTTAACCAGTACGCCGAGATGGGCTTCTCGGGTCATCGTTCCGTGCAGGAAACAGGCCCCGAGATACATCAGGATGACCACGGCGGAGGCTGTCACGCTCAGATCCGCAGACCATCGCATCACCAATGCCACCGAAAGGAGAACCAGGTTTAAGCCGGCGTAGTAAGGCGAATTCACGCCCTCGGTATCATAAATCATCCAGCAAATGAAGAAGGCCGGGTTAAGGGCGAGGGCCAAACTGAGATACCGGCTGATCTTGTTTCTCAACCAGGTTTGCAAGATCAGCCAGATCAAGACTGCAAGAAGGGCGGCGAACAACCGGAGAGTGAAGAAAAAAGCGATTTTTTGGGGATAGACGAAATAGTCCAGCACCACGCCCGCCGGCATCAGGGCCATCACCAGATAAGACCCCACCTCCAGATTACGGAGGTAGTTCAGGCGTTCGTAATCGGCATAGGCATGCTTGGCCTTGGCGTCGCTGAAGTGGTTATTTTTCACTCACCGGTTTCCTCACTTCGAGGAACAGATTAACCCCCGTCGCGTCGCGCTTGAGGGAAATATCCCGGGGATTGGCCGCCGGGGGAGCCAGCGCCCGCATCGCGTCGTTGCCGCGATGCACGAGGTACCACTCCAGAAAATACTCCATTTGGTTTTTGGCCGGGTGTTCATCCACGTTGGTGGCGATCAACAATCCGCCCGGGGCCAGCATCGTGTAAAAAATATTCATCAACTGCTGGCAGGCCTGGTTGGTCAGATAGTCAAAAAGCCCGGCGCAATAAATGAGATCGTATTGGTCGGGCCGCGCATAATCCTCGCCGCGCGCGGCTGACTTGATCAGCAGGTTGACCGATTTTTTCACTGGGCGGAAGACCGTGCGGCGCGCGTGCTGCTGTTTCAAGCCATCTAGGATTTGGAGCGTGCGCGTCAGGGTTTCATCATTGAAGTCCACCAACGTGAACTGCGCGTGTTGCGAAAGCTGGCTGCCCGCCAAAAATCTTTGCACTTCGACGGCTGGCCCACAGCCCATGTTGAAGATTCGCAGGCCGCGCTTTTGCGCCGCCCCGCGCAGGGCTTCAGTTTCCAGTTTCCGGCCCAGATATTCGATGCGGTTGCGGTGCGCGACGATGGGGGGGAGTTGCATCGCGTAAATATTCACTAATTTGGCGAACAGCGACCCGCCTTCCAGCGGGTCACGGAACATCATGTTCACCATTTCATAGTCGCCGGCATAACCCAGCGGCTTGGTTAACGTGCGATGCACAAAAGGCGAAGCCATCAAAACCGGCTGCACCAGCCGTTTGCCAAATGCTTGGTGGGCCGCCACCTGATCCGAATCAACCCGGCGGGAGACTTCTTCAAACCGCTCGAAGAAACTGGCTAAGGCGGCTATAATCGTCGGTCGTAACTGGCTCAACAGCTCTCGTTGCCATTTCAATTGTTCGGTCGGTGACAGATGACGAGCCTCTACCTCCGCCTTCTCCAGCCACAACCGGGCATCCGTCAGAAACGTGTGCAGGTCGGCAATGACGATTTTGAATTCAGGCAAAATCTTGTAGTTATTCTGCCAGTTCAACAGAAACGCCTTGAATTCTTGAAGTAACTGGCCGTGCTGCCGGGTGTCAACCAACGAACTCAAATCAGCCCAGGATTCCCCGGCCAACGTTACCTCGCAGATCACTGTCACCCCGGTGCTGACGATGCCGCGGACCGTGGCGCTGCCGAAATAAATGATTCTCCCTTGAAACACGATTTCAAATTTGGCCAGCACTTCCGAATCATGGGGCACAGTGCCCGGATTATGCAATTCGAAGAAAGCGGCAAATCTCGTCATCCGCACCAGTGTGCCGCGCAATTCAACTCCGTCCGCCGTGTGGAAGGTGATGCCATTGTCCTTCGTGCTGGCTTTGGCCGGCGTGACAGCCGGGGGTGGCGGACCGGCGGCGCGAAGGCTGCTGGGGGCTCCGTTCAAAGCTTTACTCATATCGGTCGAAAATATGGCTGAAAATCAAAACCGCAACGTGGTTTGGAGGATGAACACCCATGCGTCCGGAATGTCGCCGCTCACGCGTCCGCCAGGATGGAACACGCGTTGCAAACTGGGTTGAACCGTCCACCACGCCGTCAATTGCGCCTTATAACTCAATTCCAAAACGCCTTCATAATCGGCCAGTTTGGAAAACGGGGCGGGTGCGCCGGCAGCCGTGGCCAGGGCGTCCACGTCGCGTTGCGCCCGGCGGATGTCCTTGCTGATTCCCAAATACGATGCACCCAAGCTCAGGGTGTCCCAATTGCGCTTGGGCACCAAGCCCTTGTAAACGAGGCCGCCGTCCATGCCAAACTGCGCCAGATTCCGGTCGGCAGGCGCGCCGGACAAACGGAAGAAACCCGCCAGACCTTGTTGGGCCGGGTCGTCTTTGCCGAGCTTGCGATAAAGCTGTTGTTCCGCGAGTAAATACCAGCCGTAATTATCCCCGTGGACGCCGACCGGGAACCCCGCCACGCCGCCTGCCTGCAGCGCCTCCGCGACCACGCCGCTATAGACGTCGTCAAAATTGCCCGTATGGTACCAGCCGCCCAGCTTGTAGCTGCCGCCCAGGCCGGAATCGCTTTTTTGCTGGTTCAGGCGATAACCCACCTCATAATAGCACAAAGCACCCTGGGATTCACTCAGGTTGAAGTGCGTGCCGGAATCACTTTGATCAGGCTCGCCGCCATACACCGCGGCTTGCGCGTAAACTTGCGGCACAGGATCCCAGCGCAGACGCGCCCCCGGCGCGGAGAACGGCGTGGATGGCAAACCGTGATGTTGCCGCGGCAACCCCGGAATGTCATAGACATCAAACGCCACCGTCGGGTAAAAAAAGGTCTGATTGAGAAAATTGATGGACGCCAGCGAATTATAATAGTCGGGCGCGATGAAATCCTCATCCACCACCATATCGCCCACCTTGAGGGACAGTTGGTCATGGAGAAATTTTTGTTGGTACCAAATATCCCATAAGCGGAAGCTGTTCGGAAAATCGAGCAAGTTGACCTTGTTTAAATCCCCGACATATTGATCAGAAAAAGGCTTCTGGCCGTTCAGCCAAAGCGACCCGACATGAAAGCTGCCCCCCGGATAACCCAGCAGTTTTTCGGAGTCCAGGTCCAGCGTCATCAGCAGGGCGCCTTGATAAATCGTATCGTGCTGGAGGCCACCGACCAGGTTGTCCGGGAAGGAAGCGGCGTAAAGGAATTCAAAATCAACGCCGTGTTTCGACAGGTCGGTGCGCACGCCACCCCAGTCGCCGAGCAGATAATCCTGCTTGCAGAAACGCACGAGACTGGATTCCGGCGGCGGCGCGGCTGGCGCGGTGTTGGTGTTGTTGATAGAGCTGGTGTCGGCCTCGGCCAAGAAGGGCGCGGCGAACAGGGCCAGGCCAACGATGATGGGTGATTTATTTTGGTTCATGATTTTGGCTGGTGGAGCCGGCTTTGTGTGTGGTTTTGAAAGTGACGATGCCCCACAACAAACGGCCCAGGGTTTCGAAATAGCTGCGGGTGATCTCAGCAGCCAGAAAAGCAAGATAAATGTCGTTGTTCGGGAACAGACTGCGGGAGCCAAAATAGAGGTATTTCTCGCGGCCGCGGTACTTCGACTTGTGAAACACCAGCCCCGCGAAATTGTAAATGGTGTTGCCGTATTTCGCGCTCCACTCAAAAAACTTCTTGGAGCCCCAGTCATCGTTGAATTTCCCGCCGTCCAGTTTCACGAACGGCGCGAGGCACAGGTTCAGCGTTTCCTTGCCCTCGGCTTTGAACTGCTCCATCGCGGTCATGTGGATGGCGGTGGCCAGCCGGCCGAACCGCGCCTCGTCGCTGCGCACAATGTTGGCCGCGTAGCCAAAGACCTTTCCGGCCCGATACATCGGGTCGTAGAAGATGAACCCGGCGACGCAGCCGGCGCGGTCATAGGCCACATATTTCCGGACATCCGTCTCGGCCTCGAGCACCGGCCGGCGCGCGTAAATCCAGATCTCGCGGTCATGCACTTTCTTGGTGCCAATCCAGTTGCGGGAGAGGGTGGCAAGCTGTTCACGATTGACCTGTTCGATGACTTCTTCGCGGATGGTGATGCCTTCGCGTTTGGCCTCGTTGCGGGCGCGTTTGATCATGTCAAGGTCTTTCCAGTTTCCTTGGGTATTGTAGGTCTGAATGGGCAGCTCGACCTCGAATCCAATAGTGTTAACCTTGAATTTCAGTTCCCGCAGCACCGTCGCGCACGCCTCGGAAATACAGCCGAATACCGCCCCGGGATGCGCCTCCAGAAAATGCCGGATGATTTTGGCATAATCCTGCTCCGCGCACACCGGATCGGATAAGGCGATCTGTTTGGGCGCACGGGCGAAAACCGGATGCCGCACCGTGACGTAGGCGATGTAACCGCAGTCGTCAATGAAGTATTCCATCCCGGCTTGCAGCGTCGGATAAGCCAGTGACTCGCTTCCGTGTTGCGTCAGGAAAGGGGACAACAAGGCCCATTTTTCCTTTTGTCCCAGCGTCCTGGCCGCGGCGCCCTCAATGATCCTGGCCCGGCCGGCGGAAGCATTCCGGGGTCTGGCCGCGCCCAGTTTTTTCAGTGCCCAATCTGCCGTCAATTCAAACACCTTGGCCCGGTTGCGGTCCAAGTGCCCGACGTGGCCGTTGCCAGGAATAATGTGCAATTCCTTCTCGCCGCCCAGCGCCTGATGCAACAGTCGTCCGGTTTCCGGCGGATCCAATTTATCCTCTTCCCCCCACAAAATCAGCGTCGGCGCTTGGATTTGCGGAGCGCGTTTCAAGGTATCCACAAAGAACGCCTCGGCCGAACTGGGGAAGGGGAAAGCCAGGAAAGCTGCGAGCGCCCGCGGGTCCGCCAGCAGCTTTTTCTGAATTTCCAGATCGGAGGCGAGATTAGCTTTGCTCAGTTTTGCCAGCGGCACGCGCCAGTCCCGTCCGGTGAGACGTTTTTTCACCGCGCCGAGCCACACGAGCGTCTTCAGAAAGGCGGTCAGCGGCCACGGCAGGGAGTTGCGCACGGTGGCATCCAGCGCGATCAACGCTTGGAGCCGCGCATCCACCACAGCCGCCTCCAAAATCGCCGTCCCGCCCGACGACAGGCCAAAAGCTCCGATGCGCTTCGAGTCAATTTCCGGGCGGGTCTGCAGAAAGTCAATCGCGGCGATAATATCTGGCACCCATTGCCGCATTTGGATGTAATACTTTTCGCCGCCGCTCGCGCCATGGCCGTGCATGTCCAGAGCGAGCGTGGCCACGCCACGTCCGGCCAGATATTCGCACAGTTCAATATAATTTTCCTTAAATTCTCCCGCCCCGTGGCAAATAATCAGGGCCGGCCACGGCGGGCCTGCCTGCGGAAGGAACAGCATCCCGCAGATTGGGTCACCCACAGAACTGAAATGTATTGGTTCTGGTTTCAACATTTGCACAAAAGAAATCGGCCTGGCTATCAATTCGGCGTACCGCTGAATAAATGAACTGCCTTCATTTTGCAAGCCCTGTCCATATTCCAGTCTTGGGTGTCGCTAATGCCATACAAATTCGTCACTGCTTGGCTCTGGCCAAGGCCTCGTAACCCCAAAGCAACATTCGTTCCGTTGTTTCCCAGCCGATGCAGGAATCGGTGATGCTGACACCGTAGCGCAGCGCATTCAGCGATGGGGGGATGGGCTGGTTGCCTTCCTGCAAATGGCTTTCCACCATCAGGCCGATGAGCGACCGGGTGCCGCCCGCGCGCTGTTCGATGACACTGCGCCAGACCTCTTCCTGCCGGGCGAATTTCTTTTCCGAGTTCGCGTGGCTGCAATCCACCATCAGCACCGGCGGCAGCTTTTCGCCGATCAGTTTTGCCTCGGCCGCCTGGATGCTGGCGGCGTCGTAATTGGTCAGCGCGCGCCCGCCGCGCAACACCACGTGGACGTCTGGATTGCCATTGGTACGCACGATGCTCGTGACGCCGTCCTCGTTGATGCCCAGAAAACTGTGCGCATGCTGCGCGGCGCCCATGGCGTCAATGGCCACCTGCAGGCTGCCGTCGGTCGCGTTCTTCATGCCCACGGGCATGGACAGGCCGCTGGCCATTTCGCGGTGTGTCTGCGATTCCGTGGTGCGCGCGCCAATCGCCGCCCAAGTGATGAGGTCGGCGGTGTATTGCGGCACGATGGGGTCGAGAAATTCCGTGGCCGCCGGCAGGCCCAAGCTAGTGATCTCCAGCAGCAGCTTGCGCGCGATCTTCAGCCCGGTTTCGATATCTTGCGAACCATCCAAGTGGGGATCATTGATCAGCCCCTTCCAGCCGATGGTGGTGCGCGGTTTTTCAAAATAGACGCGCATGACAATTTCCAAACGGTCGGACAGTTGCTTTTGCAGGCGGCTCAACCGCGCAGCGTATTCCAGCGCGCTGGCTTGATCGTGAATCGAGCAGGGGCCGATCACCACCAGCAGCCGCGGGTCTTCCTGCCGCAAAATGCGGATGACGCGTTCGCGGGCCCGCGCCACGGAATCGTTCACCGCCTCGGGGGCGGGCGACAGCGCCTTCAAGGCGCGGGGCGACAGCAGCGGGACGATTTCTTTGACATGTAAATCCTGCGTGCGATACATGCGGCGAAGGATACCACGGCGGCGCGGCGCGGAAAGCGGAAAGCGTGAGGCCAGGTCGTCGGAAGCAAGAGTTGAAAGTCCGAAACCTGAAACCTGAATTCTTATGAAAAAATAAAATGTGGTTTTGAGCGTGGTCTTCTGTGTTGTTCCGTGTTTTCTGTTCCACGGGCAGTTTCAATCAAGAACTGAATTGTTGACCTGCAGAAATGGGTTCGGGTTGCGGCGCAGCGAAGCTGAAAATTTGCAGGAGCTACTGGAATAGAGTGGTTTGCGAAAATTGTGCACCCATCAGGAGTTGAACCTGAAACCTGCTGTTCCGTAGGTAGTTACGCAAGTTTTGCAAGAGCTCCCGGCTATTGAAAGAGCCGGTTTCTCTTGATTTACCGCACCATTTCAATCAAGGGATTTTGCACGAGGTGTTTCCCGCGGCATAATCTCCTGCCAGTTGCGGGGCAAAGTGCACAAAGGAGTGCATATAGCCCTCTTGCTGATCTTTGCATACCCGCAACGGAATCCAGTTAGTGATGCTGCCACCAGTTCGCATCGTTGTCAAATTCTTCTGTTTTCCCAACCAATCGAACGAATTGAATTTGCCATTTGGTGGTGGATTCGCTGCGCCCATTTGGAAATATTCCGCGAGGCGTTCGCGTAATTTGTCCAGACCTTCGGTGATTTTCTCTCCCGGATGACCGGCCAAGTCCTCGGCTCCGCAGTCCACTTTGATGCCAAGAATGATCCCGGCATCGGTGAGAATGCTGGCAAAAAGGAGACCTTTTCCATCCTTCAACCCACAGAAACGCCGAGGATTCGACCGATGACGGCGGTCACGGTCATGGCCAGGGCGCCGCCAAGAGTGACTCGCAACGCTGCCCGGCCGAGCGGCGCGCCACCGAGGTGTCCGCCAAACGCACCCAACACAGCAAGGCTCAGCAACGAGCAGGCGGCGATCATGGGGATGCGCAGAGCCGCAGGCGCGATGAGCAGAGCTGCAATCGGTACCACGGCGAACCCGGCGAAGCTGGCGGCGGATATCCACGCCGCCTGCAGCGGCCGGGCGAGGGAGGCCTGGTCAATCCCGAGTTCATCACGCATGTGCGCGCCAAGCCGGTCATGCGCGCTAAGTTGCTTCGCGACTTTCATCGCCAGCTCCGGCTCCAGACCTCGTTTCACATAAATCAGCGCCAGTTCCTGCAACTCGGCTTGCGGCTCGGACGCAAGTTCGCGCTGTTCCAGCCCGATGTCTGCCTGCTCCGCGTCGCGTTGCGAGCTGACCGAAACGTATTCGCCGACGGCCATGGACATCGCTCCGGCGACCAGTCCCGCCACACCGGCGACCAAAATGGCCACTTGGGGGGCGGAGGATGCCGCGACCCCGATCATAAGGCTCGCGGTCGAGACGATGGCGTCGTCTGATCCGAGCACGGCAGCGCGCAACCACCCGGCACGTCCGCTGCGGTGGATTTCCACCTGGCTCGCTGGCAGGACAGGTTCATTCTTCAGGATGGTCATAGATTCAGTTCCGCCGATGTTTGGACATGGCGATCAAGGAGGCCAAGGAGCATGGCGATGGCGTGTTCTAATTGTGCACGCTGGATGCCGAGGTCGGTGGCTTGGGCGCGGGTGATTTCGAGTTGCGTTTCGGCCAAATCGGTGTCCTGGCCGGACGCCAGTCCCGTGCCCTCCTGAATCCAAGTCAGCTTCAGTGTCTTCTGATACGCGACTGCCGACGCATCCAATAGCTGCTTTTGCGCGTCCAGCACGCGCAGCTCAAAATAATCCACCGCCACCTCCGACTCAACGGTTAGCCGCACGTTTCCCAGATCAGCCAGGGTGGCTCGCGCTTCTAGCGAATTTGCCTTCATGGCATTGCGAATGCGACCCCACAAATCCGGCTCCCACGAGGCGTCAAGGGGCAGCGCGTATTCGGTGCTGGTCACGGAAGTGGATGGTGTTGACGGGGATGGTTGCCGCGAGTTAATGACCGACGGATTGGCGCTCACGGTGGGAAAATACTGTGAGCGAGCTTGTTTGACCACGGCTCGCGCGCCGAGAAAATTGGCGAGCGCGGCGGCAACGCTCTGGTTGGAACCAGCCACCTGGCTTTCAGAGCCGTTCAACTCCGGGTCATGGAACACTTCCCACCACTGGCCACGAATCAAGTTGTCCTGTGGCTCGGCGGTTTTCCAGCCGTCCGTTGCATTGAACTGCGACGGCGTCAGCTCTTTGAAAGCGACCGGAGTCTGGACCGACGGTTTCGTATAATTCGGCGCGAAGCTGCAGCCGGCGAAGAAGACCATTAAGGCCAGGGAAACCAGGGCCAGGCCGGTCTTTGCCTGGGAACGCATTTCAAATTTGCGGAACGCGGCCATCCGGTGTCGTTCGTTACCAATCTTACTGTACCGGGGTCCAAGTATCGTCCGGGTCATAACAGGTCATGGCCTTGGCGATTTTTGCGCTCTTGGGACCGAGATTCTTTTGCCAGATCTTGCTTTGCTGGTTGACGACAAAGGTCATGACGCCCGTGTTGCCCCATTCGTCCGGCCAGGCGACCAGGGCAAATCCCGCAATCATGCGGCCGTTGATGAGGTAATCATACTTTCCGCCAGGAGCGTGCTTTCCCTGACGGGTCAAGATCTTGAAATAGTAGCCGTGATAGGGTGCTTGTTCGTCGTTCAGCATTTTGGCGGTGCGGTGGTATCCTTCCACGCGCGCCTGCGCGATGAGCGGTCCCAAGGGACTCAGCGTGTCGCCCGGTTGATTCGCGGGCCAGAACAAGCCATCGTGGGTGCCGGTCGTGCTGCGCAGGAACTGCGCGTAGGCGAGCACGCCGTCTCCCAATTGATCCTGGCTGGCATATTCGCGCTGCGCGTCCACATACGCGAGGCAAACATTGATCGCGCCCAATTCGTCCCGGCCGACGCGGCGGGCAAGGATTTCATCTTTGCCGGCGGCGGTATCAAAGTGCCATTGCGCGCCCTGTTGGACTAGCGGAATGGGAAAGGGCCAGCCGTCCGCGCCGATTTCCAGGACCATGTTGGAATCCGAATGTTTGAACAACTCCGTTTTTTCCGACAGCCGTTCCACGAACCTTTGGAATTCCTCGGAGGCTTGGACGACATCGGGCGATACCAACTCATGTCCGACCGAGCCAAAAATCAGACGGATGGCGTTGGTGTCCTGATTTCGGGCCGCAGTTACCAAGGCATTCACGGCCTCATTCGGTGTATTGAAAGCCTGTTCGTCTGCCGCCACGGCACAAAGTGGCAGTGTCACCCCCAAGCCCAATATCGCCAGTGGTGCCTGACGCCAAAAAGAGAATCTGCTCATCGTGATCGGTAACATATGTTTAAAAATCATGAGAATATAAAATTAGCGCTTGCCGCCAGCACCACCACCAGCATGGCCGCCACCGCCGCCGCCACTGAATCCGCCCCCGCTACTAACATGTCCGCCTCCTCCTCCGCCGGAAGGTGCTGGCCGCGAAACGGGCGCGGAGCGAGTGACCGCCTGCACGCTCTGCTGGCCGCGATTGCTGTAGCTTCTCGTTGCTTGCGCACTTTTTACGCCAATGAAGGCGCCGTTCGATTCCGGCCGGCTGACCGGTGTGGCACGTTCAACTTGGGCGGGCGCGGATCGGGAAACACTTGCTGACCGTCCGGCTGGCTGCGCCACCGGATGGGCCAGTGCTTGTCGGATGTCCGCCGGATTGGCCCCACGCAAAAGGGTGCTGCCGCCATAACCCCGGTCGCCGCGGTTGCCCGCGACTGCGCCCGGATGGTTGTTTGCGCGCCAGACGCCCGCATGACTCATGTCCCGCTGACGTGCTGATTCGTGCCACCAATTGGCTGGGCGCGCGTAACCGTTGCCCCAGTATATGAGATTGCCGCCTCCCCAGTCGCAATCGTAGTCCATCCATGGGCCGAAGGCGTAGCCGCCGCCAAAAGTGATGAACGGGGAGCCATAGGCGGCATCAGCATAAACCTGGTCTGGCTGATAGACCGGCACATAGATCACCTGCGGATCCGCCGGGACAATCTTAATTTGGCTGCCGTCCGCAATCACCTGTTGCTGCGGGGAGGATTGCAAGTTGCCGAGTTTGGCAGCGGTCACTCGCAGGCGTTGAATGGAGGCCATCACATCCGGTTGCTGATTGAGGAAAGCCTGTCCAATTTGCGCCGTCCAATTCAAGTTGTCATCCATCCATTTCAACACGCTGGGGTAGCGGGCCATGGCTTGGACGCTGGCGTCCCAAGGCTGCTGTGCAATCTGGTTGGGGTCGCCGCCGACGGTGACATAACGATCCGCCAGCACGATTTGGGTGGGCAAGGTGGAGGCCGGTAAAATTTCGGCAATCAACGGGTCGGGATACAGCGCAATCGAGCCGAGCAACTGGTCCAGTTGCGCGGCGGGCAGCGGTTGATAGGCCGGCATCGGCGGCGGAACTGCCGCTTGCGCCCACACCGATGGCGCGGCGCCTGCGAACAGGCAGAATAGCAACGCGATTTTAGGCAATGGCTTCATGCTGATATCGATCAACCGCTTTGGTTTGGTTGGCCCTATTTCTCGGTCACTGCGTCCGTTACCCCCTCATCGGGCACCAGCGTCCATTCGCCATCCGGATTGTATTCCTTCATCGCCGCCGCAATCCGGGCAGATCTTTTCTCTAAATTGCGCTGATAGACTTTGCCGTCCTGATTGACGATGAAGGTCATGATGCCCGATTGATCCCAATGTTCCGGATACGCCACCAGCGCGAAGCCACCAGTCAAGTTGCCGTCGCTCATATAATCCATTTTTCCGCCGGGCGCGGCCTCGCCCTGCTGGGTCAGAATCCGGAAGTAATATCCATGAAAGGGAGGCCCCGCGCCCTGATGCGAGACATAACCCTCGGCATGTGCTTCCGCCACCAGCGGCCCGAACGGGCTGGGCGTCTCGTTCTCCGCCGCCGGCCAGTAGAGCCCGTCCTTTTTGCCAGGCGTGCTCTTGAACTTTTGGGCGTAATTCACCACTCCGCCAGCGGCCGGGTTCAGGCTGGCATACTGCCGCTGCGCGGTCACATAAACCCGGCAAACGCCGATCGCGCAGAGTTCATCCTTGCCAATGTGGCGATTGATGATTTCCTCCTTGCCCGCCGCTGTGTCGAAACGCCACTGCCCGTCCGCCTGCACCAGCGGAATCGGCATCGGCCATGCATTCGTGCCCACTTCGAGCGTGATTTTGTCGTCGCCCTCTTTTACTTGATGGCAACTCTGGGCCATTGCGGCGGCGAACTGCTGCGCATTATCCGCGTCTTGCACCTGGTCGCCGGTTTTGAGTGATTGAAACCCCGAACCGAAGATCTCCTGCAAGGCCGCCTGGTCTTTGGCTGCGGTGGCCGTCTGCAAGGTTTTGATGGCTTCCTCCGGCGATGCGAACAGCCGTTCCGAAACCGGCTCCGCTGCGTACAGGCTGGTTGGCGAAACACCGCCGGCACCGGTC
>Ga0316217_10000755_pt1 | contig 44558 bp, 25 predicted proteins | sample 1anoAmetaG_FD_203633 | JGI IMG/M metagenome (GOLD analysis project Ga0316217, IMG submission 203633) | Freshwater microbial communities from Trout Bog Lake, Wisconsin, USA - 1anoA | ecosystem: Environmental > Aquatic > Freshwater > Lake > Hypolimnion/Profundal zone | place: USA: Wisconsin...
AGTTTCTAAAGCTTCTTTCCGATAAAGAGAGATTTATGATCAATTAACACGTCAGATGTCTTATTAAAGATTCTTAACATAAAACAAACGAACAAATCTCAAATGCAGATTTAAGCATCAAAAAGCTTCCTTAATGGGTGCTCTTCGGAATTAGAGCGAAAATAGAGATTATTACTTCCAACAAAAAAACAAATATTAAAGTGCTTTCAGAGATCATATGCTACAAACAAAGCCTTTGAAGCATTAATTATGACACAACATCACATACTTTATTTCAACTTCCGTCGATTTTCTTCTTTCACCTAGTATAAACTACTGCTGATTCTCCGCAATCTGCGCTGTTTCAACTTATTCTCTGTACAATAAATCATAGACCAGGGAGATCTATTTTATCGAGAGTCTAACTTGAAGCATAAATGTTAGCAAGCTAAAGTATTTTTAAAAAAGATTTAGCGTGAATCATAAATCTGGAGGCAATAATCAGATTTAATGCTCAAATGACTTCAAAATGTTAGAAATATAATTAATTTGAGTTGATTCCCTATGCTCAGGAACTTAATCATTTTGATAGCACTAGCGTTACTGGCATGCCCTGCAAGCCCAGTCTACTGCTCTTCAACTTGCATCGAATATATTGACGCTTGTTTCAATGAAACCCCACAGGGCTGCTGGGTTTGTGCCAACCACATTTTCAATATTAACTCAAACCTCTCTTCATCTACCCCTTGCACACCACTCGACCAATCGTCCATTCTGGCCAACTAACTCTCCAATACAGCTTTGAGCTTATACGGCTACACTAGCAGCAACCCTAACCCAGTAACTTGCACCAATTACACCTTTTCAGGCCAGTACACAGCAAACAGCTATCTCTCAAAAACTTTTGGTAACATTCCCCTCAACCATTACGCACTTGTTGTCCGTTTCAGTGTTGCCTATATTGGCTATTGGACTACATCGGACGGACTAAGACTTAATCTTCAAGACTAAACACAGTCAATAAATTACGACTATTACTATCGATGTGATGCAGTCCAGAGTATCTGTGGATAAGCCTACAACACCTCTGATTGCATTCGCATTCGAGAATACACAATGATTCATAATAGTTCTAGTCTGAGCCTAAATTTCACTGCGCTTATCAGCTAAACAAACACTTCTATCCAATGGTGGGGCATCAAGGAATTGATACTTTCTGCCAAACTCTGCCATCCATACTGTCTCACTTGCTACGGAGCGTCTAATTCTAACTGTCTCTCTTGTGCCTCTTCTTACTATCTCCAAGGAAACGTCTGTCTCCCATCTTGTGATAACAATCTCTACACCCTTCCCTAAAAAAACTTGTGTGTTAGTGTATGTCCTTAAGGCTTTTACCCTCTCTTAAATTCGACCACTCAGAGCAAGACCTGTCTAAAATGCCAGAGTGGATGTGTTCTATGTTCTGGCCCCTATATCTGTCAAGCCTGGACAGACACATCTGCATATGTCCCAAATCTTTGGAAAGATAAATTATAGTTCTGGATTCTTCTGATTTTGGTTGTTTCAGGACTATTGTTTATTGGTATCTACAAACTTGTTAAAAAGGCAATGCCTGTTAGTTCAGAATTAGATGAGAAACTAAACAAATTGTAGGAAAAAAATAACGAAAAGTAGAAATAAGAGTAAATCAGATGCACCAAAAGTGATAGAGAACTAGCCAAAAAATCCAATTTTGATAAAAACTATACTCAAATAACTTCTCTGAAGAGCGAAGCGAAATTTTGTAATGATTCAATGATAGAAAGCATTCCCCATCCAGAACATAAAGGAGAATCAAATCTGTGGTTCAATTAGTTAGTGGAGATGGAATCTAACGAGGTAAAAGTTGCAAGAAGAAGACGTCGTCGAAGCCCAAAAGAAGAAGAGATTAAATAAGAACCATATATTCAAACAAATAGTAAAGTTTAAGGAATTTGAAATTTGATTTTCAGCTTTCTCGTAATTGCTTATACTATCTTGGATTATTGAAAGTTGCTGAAGAGCTAAAAGGCCTAATATCAGCTAACATTATGGCTTAATGAAAACCTTATTAAATACCTTATTATGGCCTTAAATTGCCATAGAAGCCCAAATTTAAATCTCAAACTCATAAAAATCGGTTATACTGACATAGGCAGCACACAGTATCATTCATCGGCAGCCTATCCTTCCGGCTTAACAATTGGTTACATCTTGGATAGGCTGAGATCAATCTTATGTTTGACCTGCTGCATTTCGAGAAGAGGAGTTAGCTGAGGATCAACAACCAAGGGGTGTTGCTTGTGAGCCAGCAAAGTTGGCAAACACTGACCCAAAGTGCGGATTAGCTTATGCTTTGCCAAAACGTGAGATTCGATCGATTGGGTCATCTTCGTCTCGAGCTGAGTATGCATCTCAGTCAGGTAGAGATTAAGTTGGTCAATTTGGTTCGGATTGTCCCAGTCTATAAGGTTTTTGACGTTGAGGTCTGGCTCCTTAAGTTTTTGCTATATTTTCTACATTAATAATTATCTGAAGGCCCACAAACAACACCAAATGTGAGAATATCACATTCCATACAATAATGATTATCTTTTTGCGACCCTTTGAGTATTAATATCTTTTACAATGAAGACGGCTTACTGTGAATTCCACCCAAAAGATGAGGTGATACTCGTTTGCCTGCAACCCAAGTGCGCCCACAGACTGGTCTGTTTACGATGCACTCAACAACATTCTCGCCACGACCTCGTCAGCCTATAGCACTTTACCACGCAGGTCGTGCCCAATCTTCATCAGAATCGCAACAACCCTCAGCGCAGCCAAATCTACAAAAAAATAAGTAGTGGTATGGAGATGCTGGTACAAGTAATTCCATAATAACTCAGAAGCTGCAGTCCGCTCGCAACAAACTAAACGCATTGCTGGGATCCTGCGAAGATAAAATAGAAAAATATTTTGGATAGCTCTTAAGCTCTTTTGCTGTCCACTCGTAGAAATAGATCCAAGCAAAGCTGGAGAACGAATTCAACTCTGAACTGGTTTCTGTCTTATTGGAATAGATAAAAAAAGTCGAGGGGCTGACAGTGGGAACTCTGGATTAGGTTAGCTCTGCCATTTATTTTACCAAAGAAATGTTTGACCAAAAAGTCAACTAGATGATCAATCAGTCTTCCCTAGCAATCAATAGTCTCATCTCCTATGTTTCTCAAATTTCCTTGGCGAAACCTCCGAAATTCCAACTTGCATTCAGCAGAGATAAACTGCAGAAAGGGTTATACGTTGTGTCTGATTAGGGATTATCAGTCTAGCGTATTTTGGGCACTGGAAACTTTCCTCTGTGCCTTGGAGCTACACCTTTTTCCCCCTTTTACTCTAAATTCTCCATCAAACTAGAGAAATCTCTAAACAACAGGTCCGTATGTTTCGGTGCTTGCTTATAGAACATAGTGAAAGTCAATAACTTTATCAACTGCTGTGGGTTGGGCAAGGGAATTTACGCAATTGACCAAAATAGTCCTTACTCCTCTGGAACGATGATGGCCAGCTGGAATCACCACGATACCCAATTCAACCAAAACAATGTAGGCTCCAATGACCTAGTCGTAAACCTGCTTTTATCAAGGGTTGGACCTTCATGCAAGGCGATACTATCACAATCAACATCGATTACTACAACTCGACCATCGCTTTCTATAAGTAGGCATCTGAGAATGACGACGTGCCTGTCTACGAAATGCCAATCAAACTTGACGCAGGCCCCATCTACCCCTTCGTGAGCCTGGCCTACCATGGAGATACAGTTAAAATAGTAGAGTGTGCTGATTTTGAGTGAATAATACCTTCCTATCTTTACTGGCTGAATAATCATGGCATTCCGCAATTACTGCTCTCACTTTATTCAAATAAAACATATTAACTTACAATTAAGGTCGTTTTATCTTTAGACTTGACCTTCTTCGCGTAAATCTTGCGAGATAGAACCAAAAAAGGGTCACCTTATAGTCAATCCAAGGTGCTATATGATAGCAAACGAGCCAATTGTTTTTGTTTAGATTGAGCATTTGATTGAAACGTTTATATTATTATAATGGAGGAAGACGCATCTAACTGTTAGGTGGTTCAGGTACAGCCTCTCGCTTTCAGCGAGATCAAACTGATTACCATCGCAATCTTTCTGCTGACGATTGGGGGATTATCTGCACAAATCCATCTGCTACTGGCTATCACCCTCCCGCTCTACCTTCTATCAGTCCTCTACTATCTCTACTGCCATAATTACTCTTCAAGCACTTGGCTTCTCTTTAAGAAAGTCACATGGGATGATAATTTCAAATATGTCAGCGTCAAAACACATGCGTTTGTTGGAAGTAGAGCCAATAGCAACAAATTATTGATGGCCAAAGCTTTGGCAGGGTTAGAGGGAGATATCTTAATTCAAGTCAAGCAATCGTGGTACAGATGTAGAGCTAATAGCATACGCAAAGCGAATTAGGGCGATCTCCTAAGACTGTTAGGAGTGAGTCAATTGGATGAATATAGCACAAAAGGGCTATCTGCCGAAATTTTAGTAAAATCTACTGAACTATTCGGTATGGAGCCCAATATTTTTGAGCCCAAAATATTGAAGGTAGCTCTAAGGTACCTATCATAGCAAATCGTGTGGGTTTTTCTATGTATTGTATCTTTGATAACCGCAACCACAATTTATCTCAAAACGAACAATATCTATTAATTTCTGCTGCACCTTTGCCTCGATAGTTTCCTATTCATAGTCATTTTGATTCAGAGCCACATAAAACTAAAAGATTTTCGTCGCCTCTATAGTTGGCTTGGAGAAAAGTCTTATAAAGTGATTCGGTAAGAAAGGGAAATCTAAGTAAAGTTGAGCTAGCTGCTGGTTGGTGATGTAGTGTGCCTATCATGGGAGTAAGCCGAAGAAGATATGCTGGTCTACTTTCAGGGCATACTCGTGGGAAAAGCAGCTCTGACCGTTCGCGACATAGAGGGAAAAAACGAGGTATTCAAGTTCCCCCTAAAAGATGCCAGCATTATAGGGGAGCCGAGTCGTCAACTGATGCATGTGCTCTTTTAAGGGACAAGAATAAGCAAGCAACAGAAGGATCTCAGCATGAAGATTGTAGTGACTGAACGCAGCTTAGGTATAAAAAAAGTTGATTTAGGTAAATATTTTAGTCTATGGCTCTAGAAGTCCATGAACTAATAGTTCGACTCCGTAGGCCAAAGTTTAACAGAGAAAGCTTTGTGGCTGTTGCTAGCAGGAGTAAAAGGTTAATGATGTAGAGCGGAGCGTTGGTGGCATACTACATATTGCTATCGCTTTGTTTTTCGAAAACAATCTGGCCGATTCATGGACTTTAGTAAGCTGCAGCCCTGCTTTGCATAGTCTCTCCACTCATCTTCTTGCTCAATTAGGTCATATTACTCATAGTCAACCTAAGACTGAACTTTCAGGGTGTTTATGTGTTTTAGTCCCAGCTTGAAAGACTCGCCTTTTGCTCGAAACTTTATATAGAAATAAAGGAATTGCTGGAGCTGCAATTTGCAGGTCTCTTATAAAAGAATCAAATTTTGACAAATAATTACCAACAATAAGAATTTATTCCTAGCCAAGACGCCATAAGTCTAGCAGGCTCCAACCCTCAGCCCATTATAGCGTTAATAATATACATTTCTTTAGGGAAGTTCGATGACTCGCTGACATGCCTAAAGCAGCTTTATGAAAAGTACAAAGAATACTATGAGTACGATGATCAGTAAGACAAGACTATTATCAGTCTTGCTTCATCTCCAAAAAGATGGACCATTTAAGAAAAATACCCCCCAAATGAGAAAGGGATGCGATCTTGGCTGATATAATATGACAGACGTGACCCCTACTTAATAACTGAAATAAACTAAATTAATGAGGCTATATTCAATATCCTAAGTACAACTAAGTAAGACAACAAGAAAAGATAAACTTATGTTTCTGTATCCAGTCTGTTGCTGGAAGAGGGCAGGCAGCTCAAAGGCATGTTTTTTCGCTATTTAAAAGATTAGGTGTCAAGATTGAGACACTAATCAAGTTAAGCGCAGCTGATTCAATAGCCTCGTTAAAAACTGTAAAACTTCTATGAATTCAGTAGCTTCATAGTCTTTGATAATGCCTTGCCTTAGCATAACTCTGTAGCTATTAACCAGCTTCGAGAGATTGTCGACAAAGAGGGTAAACCCCTTATGAAAATTACTTTCCTTACAAAGGCAGGCAATAAGGAAGTTTAGGGATTCGAACATATTAACAAACATCTAACAATACATCCCAACTGCTCTCTAGAATTCAAAGCCTTAAAAATCAAGAAATCCATGTCCGCAAAAGGGACTATTTTGATTGGCCACGCTCTGCTTGATGTTTCCCTGCAAAGCCTAGCTGATTTTTCAATTCAAATCAGAGCAGATAAACTAACTATGCTTCTCCCTTGCGACATCTCTATCAAATCTGCCACACAGCTGTCTCTGCTTCTGTAAAATAGTAGATGGATATTGGAATCTTTGGTGTAGACTACCAAACTCGCCTTCATTATCACTATATTCTAGCTGTTTGGGCTAATCTATAAGAAAATGGCATTCAATAATGATGAAAACACTCGAAGCATAGTCTTCAACGTTGTTACTTTGTTCACTTTTCTTGTGGTTCCCACGATTATCAAGTAACTGCTTTCACCCCGCCCAACCTATAGAAATCATCTAAAAATAATAGCGATTTTCACTCCTAATTTTCTTATTTTATGCGTACTTGCATCTTTATCCTGGCTAGGCTTCATTTTGTTAGTGGAGAAGTCAGTTATTTGTGGATCTGAAGTGGAGAACAAAGGTTCAAATGGATAAAAATGCGCACATCTCGATATTCTGATAGGAAGCTGGGTGGGAGTGCTACAATTTTGCGTATTTTACAGTGAATCTAGCTGGCTGACAGCTGAGGATTGGGGAAGAATTCTCCTATTGCCTATCTGGCTAGCCTTTGTGATAATAAACAACATTGAGTGGAAAATATGGCTAGGAATGAGCTTAATAGTAATGGTTGTCTTGGCTATAAAGAAGTGCGTGAGAATGCAAAAACAGCCTGCGTGATACATGATATTAGATTAATGCATAAATGAAAGTTATCTAGCAACTTATCTCCGAATCCGATTAATTCGAAAGGTAAATGCTGCTATCGAATACAGGTTATGCTATATTAAATGACTTAAATTACTTGACTTATACTATAATGGAGTCGCAGCACGGTTGGAACATGAAAACAAGCGCACTAACTGCATTATAAGTACTGACCAATAGTAGATCCTATATAAATAAGAATATCGCAACACAGACCATTAAATCTAACACGACCTCCGCAATATCCTTCGATAGTTCATTGATCTGAAAAATGGCGAGGCCTAAGCCAACGAGAGTCTCGAACTGCTGCGCGAGGGAAAGGCTAAACTACTGTCCCTCAAGCGAGATTTAAGCTAGAGCTGCAAAGAACAGTCATAACTCTATGATGTTATCAAAAAAAGAGTTCATAAGATTCAGGAAACCCCTCAGGTATTACTTTAGTTATGAAGGAGTAGCCTTATCACCAGCTGAAGTTCGAACTCATCCAGCATTTGCTAAGCAGAGGACAAACTCAGCAGGCCAGGGAGCTGCAAAAGGCTTTGGGCTAAGAGGTAGCATCTTCTATATTCAGGCGCAATATATGTTCGGAATTGAAACAGATCTCTTCGAGGAAGCCAAATCGATTTGCGAGCAAATTTCATAGAACAATCTACTCGGAGTGAGGGTCTGGGCAGACGAAAACGCTCACATGCTGTAGAAACTAGACAGTGGTCTGTAGTTTTAGGTTCTATGTTGTTAGTACATAAACTTGATCCGGATGGGGCAGTATTTGACAGCCTGCAAAGCACTCAGATCTGGCATATCCAAATTGAAGCTCGACTAGACAGAACACAAAACGGTCAGCAAACTAACCTACGCCCTTGCAGATCCAGTTGCCCTTCCGCCTATCCTGCCTCATCTGCAGAAACTGCTAGTCGCCTTCAAAAAGTCTTTCGCTGAGATCTATTTTGTATCGTTTGATCTAGCTTTCAGCCGGTCTCTCTCTGTTGGTTTTTCTGCTCTAAAGTCTGTTTGCTGCGCGCAGAATCAAAAGAGAAATCCCTAGCTGTGCCCAATTTGTGGAAAACTGGCGAGCATAATAACGACGAGGATACCAATGCTTACTCCGGAAAAATCTTCGTTGAAGTGCAGGCTGAATGGATCTGTGATGGATGAGTAAAACTACCCTTTGGCACTACCTTCCAACCATATTTATAGCCTTTCAGGTCTGCTACAAACCTAGAAGGATAACTCTTACTACTGCAAAATGACATAAACCTGGTATCATAAGCACTAAGCGAAACGGGTTTACTTTGCCTGATTTGTGCTTTGAATAGTTATACCTACAATTTACTTAACTTAGCTTAAAGACAGTTGTTATTATTCTTGTGAGTTTTTTCTTATAAGCTATGTTTTACTTAAGAGAAGATTGAAAGATCTGAAAGACCTGACTCATAGTACTCTTTAATTATCGATTCCAATTTTAATAAAGCTGCATATGTATCTTTTCAAATCAAACAAATATGAGATATGTACTAAATCTGGATTTGTATAACAATATTGATTTAATGTGGGCCTGGAAAGACAATCTCGAAAAGACCATTAAAAGTGAACTCGGATTTCGATAGCTGTTGTTGCCAGCGAGGATGGCCTAATTCAATGACAAACTGCGAAGCCAGGATAAGTTTGACCTAAAGTACCGCCTATTTACTGCCACTTTCATCATTTTTAACTCCTCAATAGCCGCCATATACTGGGTACTCAAAGGACCAGTTCTGAGTAAACTAAGACGAGGGCTTGTAACACTTTCGGTATTCCCTTTGCTTCACTATCAGCTCAATATCCATTGGATGAATGCAGAATTTATTAGAGCTTTCGAACATACTCAGTCCCCCTAGGCATACTATTTAAGATAGCAAATGATGAAGCATAGTGACCAGTACCAGCTCTTAAGTAAAAAAAGGAAAGTATGGCAAAAGTTAAATTAGGACTATCAAAAAATTTACGACCTTTGAGCCTCACTGCAATGCTTAATTTCATCAAAGTTTTTCAAATTATTATTTACTGTATTTTAAACAAATTCCAATGTTTTTCTCAATTATTTGAGCTGAAAAACAGCAAGTTAATAATGTTCGATAGATGTTACTTTTATCTTGAGTCTATATTTACTTACTCTGTTAGCTTATTTACATTTTCCTATTAATGCAAGCAAAAGAAGCTGTATATTACTAGGAATAATTCTAATGAGGATTCGTTTGTTTTATACAATTAAACAAGTATGTTTGAAAACCCGAAGCTAAACTTCTATAAATATTTAAGCTTATTTAGCTAAAACACTGTGAAGTAAGATCAAGAATAAGTTGATATTCTCCCGAGTATTCTAACATTTTTCAGAGTCAATTTTTAAAGATTAGTTATTAATTATGCAAGCTCAAGAAGAAACATTAGAAAAGGTGTAAGTGTCCCATTTTGTTGCTGATTTCTTAAGACTATGGTTTTTACTCAAGTTACAAACACAATTCTTAAAAAAGTATGAGAGGTCGAATTTATATTTTGATATTTTAAGCTATTTTATTGATCGCTGTTGCAATCTCTTAATAAAGGAGCACAGTAAGAAACTTTTGAGAAAAGAAAAGACTGGAAAATTTTATTGTCAAAAGTAGAAAAAAAAGTATTAAACCTTTGCTGAAATGATTCCTCAAAGCTTGAATTCTTTAGATGAATAAATAAGCTTTGATGAGTCACCAGTTACCCTTTCGATATCTTAAATAGATTTAATCCATTTTCCTTGCTACTAATATTTAAAAAACTATTCATAAGACTTGTTATAATTAATACTTGTTTCAATCAAAATGTACAGGCTCTAAAGAAGCCCCTACAAAACACCACTAAAATATGCCAACTAAAAGATTGACCCATCAATAATTTAGGGCTTGATCACAAGCATAAAGAAAGTTCATAATCCCTATGTGATATTCCAATACTCCTAAAAATTTATGAGATGGGACTTAACATCTATGGCCGATATTGAAGACATTTCATACCTGACTAAATAAAAAGAACCCTTGCTTAGAGAAATCAAAAGAGCTGCTTCGGAGATCTATAACTTCTATGCTTTTAAACATCTGAAGAAGGAACCCATTCGAGCCAAAATCTTTGAAATGTTGAAGCACAGAATTCAATAAATCAATGATTAGCTCTACAAATACAGGAAGTGGGAAGGGGCATAAATCATGCTTAATTCATAGCCCGTAAAAAGGTTGCCTTTAAATTTCATGAAGGAACTTGTTTAGCTGTTTGAATAAAAAAAGTATCAGCAAATCCATACCTTTTTCAAAGACACTCTCTATAAATCCAAGCTTATCAACAATAATTAGTTTTAGACTTACATAAAAAATAAGAGCATCCTAGTTCGAAATATTTCTGTTCCTCTAAAAGATTTCGACGAATTGATTCGTGTGATAAAGAAAACAGCTCCTGCTGAAGATATCTCCTCAGTAATACTGATCTAGAAGCTAAAGAAGTATAAGTAGTTGGAAGGAGCCACTATCTAAATTTTAGATCCTAATCCTGAGCAAACGGTGAATGGCAGAATTATCTAAGCTGAGTACAAAGACAAAAGGCTTCAACTAAAACTTAAACGCATGAAAAGTCAATTATACGTATTGGTTTAGTTAGACAACAAAGAAAAAGCAATAACCCAAGTGAGCGTCTAATAATTTGTGTTTGTGCCTATCTAAAACTTGATCAAAATAGAGAACAAGAGACACTGGTAGAAAATATAAAACCTTTCAACGAATGCCACAAGTTTTTACTTGATAAAAATGAATTGCTAAGTACAGCTCAACAACAGCTAGTTTACCAAATTTCTAATACCCTCAGGGTTTTACAACATTTTTTGTAAAACTGATATCAAAAATGATGAATCACGCTACTAACTTTGGTTTCAGTAATCTGGTTATTAAGAGGCTAAGACGTTACATCTATAAATATTGGTTAACTCTTCATTTCATTAAAAAGTGATAGTCTATGAGGGCAAGAAATCTCTATACAAGTAGTTTATAAGAAGCTATGAAGTAAAAGAATCAAAAAGATATGAAATCAATAATGAAGACCAAAGTTTAGAGAAATCCATCAAAATTTACAAATTCTTCAGCTCTTCAGATAACACCTATCTCTATTAAAAACTCAACAGTATTTAGCGTAAAAAGAACAAAATAATCAACAAGTTAAAATTTAAATAATTCAAAAACTCGAATGTTTTTAAAAGATATATCCTTTCAGGAGAAATTGATTGTGATGAGCTTAAAAAAATGGGCATAATGACCGAAATCGAAGAAATCATCGGAGATTATATCTAAATTGAACAAACTACCTCTGAACAAGAACTCATCCAATAGTTGATAGCTAACTTCAATTACGCTAGCTTTGTACCAAAGTAATAAACGCTCAAATCAATCAGCATGATAAAACATTTTGTAAGTTCCTAAAAAGCTGTCTAGTCAATGATAGGCAAAGTAATCATCACTCTTTTGGGCAACACTGGGTCAGGAAAGAGCACAACCGCTGACTATTTAATCGGGGTGCCTTTGAAAGAGTCGAAAAATTGCTATGGTGACAAAATAATTGAAATAGATCAACACCAAGCCAAGTTACAGAAACTGGATGTTTCATCAATAGCGAAAATAGGCCACTCTTGTGTATTATCTTAGACCATTTACTCCCGAGGACATTCGATTTTGAAGAAAAAGCACTAGAACATAAGGATCAACAAAGATATAATTCTTTGTGACAATCCTGGATTCGAAGACACCAGAGGACTGTTCTTCTAAGTGTGCACAAGACTAAGCATGGATCGAGCTTTCTATTTATGCAAGTCTATTTCAAAGGTAGTGCTTGTTCTGCCTTAGTAAATCATAAAGTCTTAAAAAAGCATCCATCTCATAAACATTATCACGTAAATATATGAAAGGTTCGAGCAACTTTCTGATTTTCGCAGCAACTAATTCAAAAATTTTTATATACTAATCACAAAAGCCAGAGAAAGCTAGGAAAACATGTAACTACTCGAAGAGTATTTCAAGGACACATTATGCGAGTACAAAAATCACTTCTAACGAGTATCTTCGAACCTACGCATCACTGAGTAAAGCATAATTAAGGATAAAATCATGATCTTCACCAATCTGCTGAAAATGATCGGCCAAAAAAGGATCATTTACTTGCATGTTACCAGTGAAGTCGATAGAATCGACATCCTATTCCAGCTTGGAGCAATTTCCGACCCCGACTAGAAATAGAAAATTGCCGAGACGCAGAACTAGTTGAAAAATAAATACAAGAGGTGTCTTGACGATAAGTATTTGCGATAATTCGCTCACGAAGTGTCCATTTGCGCACATACCTTATCCGAAGTAATATTGAAGGAGTACCTCTACAAAATGCCAGCTGATATCGAAGAGATCAAGAAAGAGATTCACAAAGTTCGCACCGCAATAGCCAAGCATAAGTTACTGATTGAATAGAGTCATAAAAAATATCAATAGCAGCAGAAAATCAAGTAATCTAAGCAGATTCTTATCCACAAAAACAAACTTGTGATCTCCGATATCGAAAAAAACGTGTCTTCGGAAATCTAAAAATCTTTGCAGTAATCTATGGCCAAGAATTAGAGCAAATACAGGTAGTATAAAAAGCATTGTGAGTAGACTATTTCAAGAGAAAAGGCTACCATCGCTGAATATCAGGCTGAAGTTAAAAAAATAGTTTAGAATAGGATTGTTAAAGAAAAAAAGTTGAGTGACATAAATTAGAAGTACCTTTAAATTTCAAAACAGATATAGACCTGGAAAAAGGCAGTTGTAAGTGAAGAAATTTTAGCAATCTGCTACTAGTTGAACGAAGAGATCAAATTCAAAAACTAAAAGGACTCGTTCAGAGTGGGTAAAAATCTAAAAAAACTAAGAAGGACAGTCAGGCTTAAAAAAGACTACAAAATATAACGTAATGAGTAATTTGACCCGAGCGGTCAAATTTAAAAGTTTTTCAAGTTCGGCAAGTATAAAGCAAAGATAGAGTCACGGAATATGACCCTTGAAGGTGTAAAGCTGATGGCAGATGGTAGCAAATACTTGGTCGTAATCTAGGAATTCAATGTCACCAACAAGAAAGAATAGCTGCCTTACTTCAAAATCACGTACTAACTGCCAGGCGAAGAGAACTACTCAGACGCCATTAAAAATAAAAATGCCGAACTGGTCAAACTTTTCAAGTAAAAAAGCCAACTATAGATGGAAATAGGAATCTAGACATCAAAATAGCAACGGCAAACGTGGATGATACAGTTCAAAGAGAAAGCAGTCAAATAGAAAGAGCAATAGAAGGCAAAGATTGAGGTAGAGATAAAAAACCAATAAAAAGCAGAGCTCGTCAAATTGAGGAAAAATTGCAAGGAACAGCACGAAAGATCTATTATTCAGGAGTAGCAGTAAATCAAATCCATTCAAAACTCAATCGAATAGTGCTCAAACTTAATCAAAGAACGCTAGAACTAAATACACTAGCTTTAGAAAGAACTCTATTGCAAGTGCAAGCCAACCCTCCAAAATACCCAAACGCCTGCAAGAGTTCCAATTTTCCAAAATAACTATGTGATCATGAGAAAACCACTAGTCAAGGAAGAAAATAAAGATACGATTGGTAAAAAATTCGTGAGAACCTAATTCAAACGCTAATTTATCGTCAATCCAAACCACAAGCCATAAGCAACCTGCCAATGCAAGAAGTTGGAGGAGAAGCTAAAATAAAAGTAGTGGACGCGCAAAAGGATGGCGTTTTTGATCAAAGACCAGCTCACCAAAGGCATCCCTCAAACCCTCAAAAAGTTTATTGACTTCACCCAAATACTCAAAATGCAGAATCATGAGTACAAAACTTAGATCTTTGCCAAATTCAAATAAATGTTCGATAAGTAGGAAGCAACTTTGCTGAAGAGAGTGGAATGGGACCTCAAAAATTCTTGATTAATAATTTTGTTAGATATTCCATTAAATTTCAGCCCTAATATTGATGATTATTAAAGAAATGAGATTATTATCTGAGGATATGGCTTCAAGCTCTCAAAACATGTTGTTGAGGGGACACGTTTTTTACCTGACGAAATATAAACTAAGTTCAAACTGGTGATAAAGATAATATGAGGGGGAGTTCTAGGCTTATTAGCCAATATCCGTTGGAGAAATCTAACTACTGTTTTTGCTAATATACTGTTGATTTTTCAAAGTTAGCTGTTTGAATTAAACTCACTCAAATATATCTTTGATAAATATGCAAAGCTAGCTCCAGAGATATTTCCTAAAAATTTCCTTGCAAATTTTTTAACAATTATTTGATCAACAGCACTCAAAATTTTCGCTTAAGCTCTAATAATTCAATATTCATAAGCTAGAGCTCATTTCAGTGAAACTCCAAAACATTTGGTATGCCTATATTATTTGAAAGCTAATCAAAGTTTTGGCAAATGTTAAGAAAACAGAACCGTTGTTTTGAAAGGTTTATAAATGGTTATTAGGATCGAATGAATCTGGCTGCTTTATATAATTATATTAATATATTTCTTCATTTCGAAGACTATGGACTTTTATCATATCGCATACGTGGAAAGCACCCTCTATCCCACCTGCTCGCAATGTGGTAAGAAATTCTAGGACGTTTTTGCAGAATTTAGCTGCAAAGTTTGTATAAGCTGCCTCCAAAGTAAAGTCGCCAACAAAAACGCGAAAGATACTACAACGATGATCGACCTTAAGAAATAAAAAGAGAAGGTGTCAGCCTTTACAGCTTCTCACGACAACTCCGCCTAAAGCGTCCTGTTCTCTTCATACGCAACATCGACATAGTCGAGGAATTCGAAGAAGTTTGCAGCTGAGAAGGAGAAGCAGAGGAAAGAACTCTAGATGAAGGAAAGGATGGATCGAAGCTTGAGAATGTATTTTACCTGCTTTTGATTTGCTATATCCAAGTTATCAATTTTCGAAGACTAAAAAAATGATTGTCGGATATCAACTTTTTAGAGTTGAACTTGCTTATCTATTTCGACAACAATCAGACCCCAAACGCTTACAGTCCCAAACATATTTAATGAGTCACTGCTCAAATTGAAAAACATTCTATTTTTCGAAATCCTCATGGCGTTTTATGAAATCTATAACATTGATTAGCCATTTACTCGACAAATCTATGCTGAGTATGGTTAATCTGTTATGAATGAAGCATAAAGCCTGACTGTCTAGCTAACACTTTTGTTTATGTCTAGCTATCTCATATCAATCGCTTGCAAATGAATTAAATTTAATAACAATTTACTAGCAAACATCCAGTACACCTTTCATTGAATCGGAAGTTAGGAGTTAAATTAATATGTAGAATCTAAGATAGCTGTTCAAATCAGCTGCGATCATACTACTAAGAGGCATAATTGAGATTACCAGCGGGCAAGACGCATGCGATAATTATCATAAGAACATTACAACTTATCAAATAGATTGTTGAACTCTTATGAACTATAAGAACAAATTTCAGATAAAAAATCCAAAATTGTTGGACCACCTCTAACCGACTTGATGTTGAATTAGTTCAAACAAATCGAATAGTTCTATATGTTCGCCTATACTTTGATTCGAATTTGGTCGGAATTTTATTGAGACTCCAGTAATTAGTCCTGGGCAAATCTGCTCAATAAGAAGGAATAGATTTTCCAAATAGTTGGTATCAGAGATTCATAATAGGCCATAAAAATATTAAGAATTTAAAAGCCATGTTTTGTTCAATCCAAGTACAATAGCTGAGTTCTTGCTTGCTATACAGCTCTTCAGCGATTCGAAGAAAGTGCTCTAAATTATGGTGATGAAAATGGCAGAAATAAAAACTATGGGCTTTCGATAAAACTGAATCGTCTGCTTGACGATGATTCAAGAAAACAAATTGTCCAAACCACAGTTCTAATAATTTTATATTCCAGAAACAATAAACCACGTCTTCAACTTCAAAGTATCAATTGCTTAGAATCAGCTTACACCTTATTAAATTTGTTTTTGAACAAATATCAATAGTCAATATAAAGCACAACTCAACACATCTTTAGTTGGAAAAAGGTTACAGCCGAAACGAGTAGAGAAAGCTGGATAGAACTGTTCTGTTTGTGATGAATCAAAATATTATTTATTTCTGCCTGCTGATGCTGAAAATCAATTGCTATGGGCAGCACTAAAAAAAATAGAGACCAATGGAGAAGTTGAAATATTAACGCTAAGCTGTTCAAGAAAATCTTTACAAAACTAACATTTAGGTGCTGATTTTCTCCAAATCTTTAAATGCAAATTTATTTTATTAAGACTAATGGATGCAGAGATAGAATAATGCTAGTTGCTCTAGGAAAACGCAGCAGACGCCCAAAAATAAAGGCCAGAGGCCAAAATATTGCCTGACCTATAAAGTACGATGACTTGCTCGATCACTGTAATCCTCGAAATCGTAAGTAGATGTGAGGGTTGTCAGAAATCTGGCAAAAGCGAACCACGAACATTTGGCTGTAGTGGATTGTGGCTAGATCAAAACCTATTCTTAACAAGCATGCACACCTTTTTTGTAACAAACAATCACTAGCTACCGAAGGTCAAGAAAGCCTTCGTCACATTGTATCAAAAAAGTAAAGATGGAAAAGAGATTTAACTTGAAGTTAATGATGATGCTTTCATATCGCAAGCTGAAAAATATTCAAAAGAAAAAAGAGAACTGGATCAGCTCGTGAAATAGGGTGTACTTGTGTGTCATGATCAAAAACCTACCCAACTGAAACGCTCTTTTGTGTGCGATGGTTGCCAGGACCGTGGCCTTCGACACAATCATCTTGCTTAGGAGAAATAGAAGACCAACAAGTAGAAGATAAAGTAAATACTGGGCAACCCAACTCACCCTTAGTTTTAGAAAGTCAACATGCACTTTGTTCTTAGATGCGCATTTGACTTTATCATTCTAAGGAGAAAGCATCCAACAGAATACCTTCCTTACATGGAAACACACGAACTGAAGATAGTGTCTGTTGATGAGCTGCATAAGAAACCCCCTTAATTCATGCTCTGCATGCATCCCATTAGCTAGGACGAAAGACTTGATATTGAATCTCGTTTAGATATCAATCAAAAAACCGAAAGGTTATTCTTGAAAAGGCCTCGGCATTAATAATACAAGCCCAAAACTTACGAACATGATGGAGTTATTGTTTTGAAGCATAATTTCTAAAGCCGGCCGATGGATAGTGCAGGAGGCCTCTACTAAAATGAAGGAAAAATAAAAAAATTAGTCGGCATCAATATAGGCACAATGTGGGGCTATGGAATCGCCATCATGTTTTCTCAGAAAACCGCACAATAGCTGTCCGAAATGTACAAAAAGCAAAAGCAGCAATGTAAACATCAAAGCGTGTATTCGAAATCCAAGCTAGGCTAGCCGATCAGCTTCATTAAATTTTGTGATACTAGCCTGAAGCTAAGGGAGATCAACCATCGGATCGAACTACTCCACAAAGTTTGTTAAGGATAAAACGATAGTATAGCTGAGCCGAAGCAGATGATCTAAGAATAACTAAAAAATAAGAAAACTAGACTTCAACAAGAGTACAACAACGAAAAATTAAAAACAAATTAACACATTTCTGAGGTTATACTCAATACCCATGGCCGTTAAAATAATCCCAGCTAATTTAAAGGCTTCTTATTTGCTTTGTAGGATAAATGTTTCGTTTTGGTGCCAGAATCAAACAAAAAGTAGCTAGAACAAGGCAAGCACATTACCTTCAAAAATTATTACTTGTAAGGCACAATTAATGATTAGAAGATGAAATAAAACTTAGAAATCAACAAGCTAGTGAGATAAAAATTAAAAATACTCGAAAACATGCTTATATTGATCGCAGAATAGATTAGGATGGACAAGCACGTCAGATAATAGTTGACTGCCAAAATCAAGATCGAACATCTGGCAACAATCCAAGGGTAAAATGAAGAGTAAGGTTTGGAATAACTCGGAGATGAGCAGCAAGATGAATAAAGTTGCCCACTTTTTGCAGAAAACAATCCCAAAAAGAAGAGAAATGTTTTGTGGCGAACTTTTCATAAATAAAAGCGCTTGCTCAGCCGCAACATGAGCTAATTTTTTATCGGCCAAAAAACCTTATATAAATAGCCGCGGAAGAGACAAGCTGGTCCAACTCTAGAGGAAGGAAGCAAGCCAAACAAAAAGAACAAGTAAAGGTGACACCTATTCGCATCTCAAACACCATTAAAATGATAGGTGAATGCCTATTTATACATATCATGGTTATTGAGAAACTGCCTTCATCTGGTTCATTGAATATATACTTTTTATTTTGTATTATTGCAGTTATTGTAAATAAAAACTGAGCCGATTATATCGATTTATGGTCTTATCAAACAAATCACTTTTAGTTTATACTAGCGTGATTCTAAATCTCACTTATTTTTAGTTCGAAAATACCTTCATCTATTTTTAACAAGGTTTTTTGGTTTTATTAGATTTTTCTCGAGGCCTTCAGAAATTTCTGGTTCATCTAGGTTAGAATTTTTGTGCTATTACTGTTGCCTTCCCTCGATTAATGCATCACTTTATCGATGCACTACTCTATCTCTTAAATCTCACTGTTCTAATTTATCGAGGAAGCACTGATGTCTGAAACTTTGTGCGAAATACTTGAAATCTAGCGTTTCTATGGAGGAAGCGAATCGAAATTGAAGTTATTAGTCAAAGATTCCCTTCTTTCATCCTCCAACTCATTTTTGCGTATCAAATACTCTCCAACCAGCTAGGGACGAAAGTACTTTTTACGTTGAGATTTAGCTTTTTCGATCGAAGGCTTATCCTTTAGATAAAGAGCTTAGACGTGATGCGTTTTGAAGATAACATCAACAGCAGTTTCCAGGAACATCAGCTTTCTGAGGACGTAGCTGATGTCCAGCTGAAAACTGATTTAGTCACAACAGTCGATAAATTTTTGGGTCTTTGTCCACATCGGAGGGCAGCTGAAAAGGTTAAGGAATCCTTTGACCACCATCAGGAAAAAATATAGAATGTTGAATGAACTGGAGTCGATTTAGGTATCGTCAGAGTTTTTGAACAGGCGGTGGGAAATGCTGATTTCGAAGGCTTTCTGAGTGTAGAACTGAAGGATGAAAATGAGCCCAATAATTGTTCCAACGAGTCCACCCACATAAGAAAAATAGGCATCAACTTTGCTGAAACTCCTCGTATACGTGACAGTATTAGTAGCCTTCGAAAAAAGTATATTTGCGTATGGTTTGAGGCTAGATTTGAGAAAAGGAACCGCAGTAAACAGATCAGGAATCACAGTAAAGGTTTCAGAGACGATTGACTCACTCGGCAAAATACTAATATCAGTGTTAACCACAGCCTCCTGAATACGACCAGTTGCATATATTCCCATTTGCGAGTTGAAAGTGAAGGCATTCCTGTCCTCTATATAAATTGTTTTATAGCTAGAATCTGCAGGGTTGATGACAGTATTAATGATGGGCATGACCAGCATAAAGTCCCCTCCAAGAGCTGCCTAAACCATGCCGAAAACAATATCATTAGCACAGGCTGGATTGCTAGCTGATTTGCATCTAGTTATCAAAACATTCAAAAAACTGGATGAATTAGATGTTGCCTTGCCACCTACTGCGAGCTGGTAGCCAATCGGAGGGCATAAGCCTCGATCCATTTGAAAGTTGTTGAGTGTTCCTGCAATACTGCTGTCGAATGCGAAGTGCTGGTCTGTACACTTTACTAAAGGAACTGCAGTTTGGTTTATCAAACTGTATCCAGGGCCGTAGTATGTCTGCAGGAGAGACACATCAAAGAGTTGGAAAGTCTTGTTGTTTAGATCAACCCCAAAAATGTTAATTGAGAACATGAAATTGTTGCTGGGACTGGTTATAATGGAAAGTGCAGGAGGATTAGCGTCATTTTCGATTGAAGTTGAGGCTTGGATGATTTGCCTGTTTACAGTACGGATGCCCATACTCGCGAACAATACCACGAAGATAATGATCACCGCTATGGACACGAAACCTCCCGTCGCAGTAGTATACTAGGTGTCTCCATTGTAGCAAATGAAGCTGTTGGTGGGAAAGAGGTCAAGCTTCCTCAGGAACTTATTTACCTTTATACATAGTGTTGCCAGCTTACCCATCGTCTAATCCTTACAACTTTTATTTTAATAAATATTCTACAAACAAATTGGTGGGTGTTAGGGCTAAAGCTGACCTGTTTTCGGAGATAGGAGGAGCGGAGTTCTTTTATGAGGAGCAATTACCTGATTTAGTGAGGTAAAATGTATAAATAATCAGTATTTTTGGTGTAAGTTTCATTTTTACAAATCTAATTCTTTCAGGCATTTATCTAATATCTCTTAGTTCTCTGCGACCATTTTGTAAAAATGCTGCCTTCGTGAGATGAGATCTTTGGGTTTCCCGCGCTAAATTACCTCTCCTCTCTAAAATACTAAAATTTCATCGTAGTCCAGAACTGTCAAAAGTTTATGAGCTATGCTTATCACAGTTTTATTTTTGAATTCTTCTCTTATTACAGATTTGATTATCGTTTCTGTCTTTTCATCGATATTTGAAGTTGCTTCATCCATCACTAAAATGCTTTTCTTCTCAAGTATTGCTCGAGCTAAGCAAACAAGCTGGGTTTCTCCATAACTCAGGTTGATTTCTTTGTGCTCAAAGGATGCATCAATACCTTTCTCACTCTAAATATGAAGAAAATTACTTTGGCTACAATCTCAAGCAAATTTAGCTTGGAAAGAACGGCTTCTATTTCTCTATCTGTATACTGCCCAAAAGGGTCTAGATTTCTGCGAAGAGTATCATGAAACACGAAAGGCTGTTGAGGGATACAGCTGAAATTCCCTCTCAGTTCTTCTAAAGAAATATCTAAGGCATTTTTACCACAAATAAAGTAAGCAGAACCGCCCTAAGGTTATAGTAGTCTGTAGAGCGCTTGAACAAAGGAAGATTTTCCGGATCCAGTTCTCCCAACAATCGCTACTTTTTGGCCGCATTTGATATCAACATTGATGTTTTTAAGAGCAGCGGGAGAAGACTCATTGTACTTCAATGTCAAATCACTAATTTGAATTATAGGTCCGTTACTATTTGTTTCTTGCAGAGGCTCTGGCTTTATTCTGGTTGAATTTGGGCTGATATTGACTGATTCTTTGAATTTGTTGATCTAATGGATGAAAGCTGCAATATTCTCTTTACTCGAAAGATCGGAATTGACATACAAAGCGTAATTATAAATGAGATAAAACCCCCAACTGATATCAAAGAGAGCTATCGTTGGGTAAAACAGATCTTTGATATGGTTTTATGACAATTTAACGATCAGCATAAACAACATCGATAAAAGTATGCTACTTAGATGCTTACAATAGATAACTGCCGAACTGATACCTTTGTAGTAGTTTATCGTTGATTTGAGGGAGTTTTAGAGCAGAGACGCCATCTTCGCTTTTAGAGAACTTTACAATTTGAAGCATCGGATTGTTTTGATCCCTTTTATCGATTATTAGAAATGAGTAAGGATTGGAGCGCCACTGTGAATTAGGGACTGTTAACGTAGCGCTATCAATGCTGCGCCACAAAAATCATTCAGAAAGTAGAGGCTTATGATCAATAATACGAGAAATATGGCAATTTGAGGCTTGTAGGCTATGAGATAGATGAAGTTTGTCAGTCCGCTGAATGACATCAAAAGTTTTTGACCTATATTATAAACTATGTTGACATCCAAGGTCCCCAAGTAGATAGCGTATTTGGCAAGTATATCTCCCGAACTTTTACCTTTGAAATAGCTCAATGAAGTTCTCATCAAAGCAAAAGTCATATCCTTGAACAGCTGCTTATTAGAAAATTGAACACAAGCATTTAGTAGGAAAACTCGCAGCCAAAGTAGCAAGAAATAAGTAGCAATCATAAGACTTACTAGAGCGCTAAAATTGGTCCAGGTTTGGAAGTATTGAGAGTGCATTCTAAGATCATCATAGTTGCTGAGTAGCTTTATAGTAAAAATATTCAACATTTCCGATAAAATGTAAAGAGTTAGATTGAGAGGAAATAACAGATAATTAACCTTACAGTTGAAGATATAGCTGAGAAAGCTTTTAACAAAATGAGTTTTCTTTTAAGTAAATTTTTGAGTCTGCATCTATATATCCTCTTAGTATTTTTCTATGTCCTGACTATTTATCTCTGAAATATCTCCATCAGTTTCCGACTTTACGTTGATGAATTCTTCATCTGGAACTTATTAACTCTTTTGTTATTCTTTCATGTTGATAAGATGTAAACTGTTTATTTACTACTTAGCTATTTACCTCATTTTTCCCTCTTCTAAAACATAGACTCTGTTGCTGGCAGTGATAAAGTTTGTCTGATGCAGAGCCATCACAATCGTATAATCTCTTTCTTTGCAAAGCCTCAGTAAGTTGCTGAATATCTTCTGCCCTACTTTGATATCCAAACTGCTGAGAGGATCATCCAACAGAAGCAATTTACTTTTTGTATACAATGCTCTAGCTAGTGCAATTCTGGCCTTTTGCCCGCCTGATAAATTAGTCACCTTCTATTAGATATAAGTCATATCTCCATTTTCTAGTGTCTAAAAGTCTTATTTTAAGCAGCACATGTCTACCACTTCGTTGTAGTATTAAGGGTCATAAACACTGTTCATTATGATGTTGTTTCTTAGAATCCCTGAAAAGAGGACAGACTATTGCTACAGGTAAATGAATTAGCTGCAAATTTGTATGCTGCCTTTGACATTGTTGAGCTGTCTAGAAATGCAATCAACAAAAGTAGTTTTTCCTGAACCTATTTGCCCAATTATAGTTAAGAACTATCCACGATTTACATTTAGCGACACTTAATCCAATATAGAACTATTTTCTATGTATGAGTAGGAGAGGTGCTTAATTTGTACCAATAAATCAGTGCCTTTAGTGATATGATTTTCTTTGAACTCCTATGCTATGTTGAGAGTTTCTACATTGAATATTTAAGCTATTCTTTCGTAAAGGATGGAAAGCTGAAAACATGTCTTGATAGCCAAAGAAACACAAAACAAGCACTTTCTGAGCATTGACAGAAGTATAAGTAAAACAGCGATTAGCTTACTATTGATTTCGATAGTTTAAAAATGATGAATGAACGTTAGCAGTAGCAAGAATAATGGAAGGAACTGGATTGAATCAAATACTTGCTACAAACCACTGCCAGCTCCATATTTCAAGTTCCTTTTGAACTCGTCCTATCTCACTTTTTATGCTCTACGCAAAAACAGCCCTTACCATCTCTGCATTTTTATGTACTTCAAAGCAGAAATTGTTTAGGAGAGGTAAGCCATCCTTTTGTCCTTCAACTTTGACACAACTCCAAGATGTCTACTATTATACTAGCTGTAGAGATACTGGGTTAATATCGTCGCACAGCAACAGACAAAGCAAATGGAAGACAGCCAACCAATTTAGATGGTTAGTAAGACAAAGATTCCGATTGTAGAGACGCTTGCTCCGATTACTTAAGAAATAAATACACTGCCATCTTAAAGAATGCCGTGGAATTCAGTCATAGTGTTTAGAATTTTGCCTTTTAGATGACTTTGAAAATGTGCTGATTCCAATTGCAGTATTCGTTGATATATTGAGTAGAAGAGTACTCCTTTGGCGTAACTTGTTGTATTTCCCAACAGCACATATCCTACACCTATAAAGATTCCCTGATAGAACCATAAGGAGCATAGTAATCCTACTAGCCAGTACAGTGTGCTCATCTGTAATGATGTTTATCCGTACATCATTTTGAATAGGTACAATGCGACCATGGTATAAACCAGGATGGCAGTGTTCGAGGCTGTGAAATAGAGAAGGCATTTGATAATATTCACTTTATTTATGGCAACTAAACCTTTCCAGATGTCTTTTCCTTCGATTCTTTGCTTCTTTTGACTGAAAACCTAGTTCAAAAAGCGAGTTGAAAACACTTCCAAAGGGTCACAATCTAAGGGTGTCATCGTTTAGAGTGTGATAGGCTGATTGAGCATCCTATAGCAATAGATCTGGTACCCTCCTTACATCAGTAGAACATGCTTTTGGAAGAAACCGTAGTCCTATTAGGTTTGTTGTTCCATATATATTTATGAACCAAATTAGAAGCATTTTACTTAACCCATTAAAATTACAAATATTTTATAGTAAAGCAATTATTTATAAATTTGAATTACCAGAAAATCAATGCAGAAGATTGAAATTAGTGAACCCGATGCAGAAAAACACATTCAAAAAGCAATTTTAGAAATCTGAAAATTTAGGGTAAACACTTTGATTTGGAAACGTATAAACATGCTGGGAGAGTTTGAAGGAGCAAGAGCCTAGGCTACCCCAAGAAAAAGAGATTATTCTATCATTTTTTATTTACAATAACTATATGATGTTGATATACAAGCTAATATATAAAGTACAAATTTGCCTTATCTTTGAGATTTTTATTTCAAGAATGATTCTTTAAGGTTATATCTACAGGCTATCAGCTATAAAATCATTATTCTTTACTGACTTTTATGAATTAGCTGATGATAGGTCTTGCATTCACTATAGTTACTCCAAAACTTGCATATTTAATCATAAAAAAGTACGAATTAGTTACTAGAGTTGAACTGAAATGCAGCATCCCCACAAAAATCCATAAAACTTTCTTTTATTGTGTGAAGAAATAGCCTCAGTAAATGTAACGCCTCAATTGTGAATTATGCCCCAACTTTCAACATATCCTTTATTATATGAACTTCATAAGCAACTCTCATATGTTAGTTTTGTTGTTGGTCTGTGCTTTTGCTCAGCAGGACTCTCGAAAGCTGATCTTTGTTTAGTAGGTTTTCAGGCATGGAGCTCGCTATCCTATCTATCCGACCCCCAAAGATTTATCTAATCTTCCAAACATCAAATATCTCAAGGGCTAGCTAACTCGCCAAGGCCAAAGCCATTATTACTTACTAGGGAAAAAACTTTACTAGACCTATTGGGAGCCCTTATTCGGCAAAAACAACAATAACTATAGGCAAGAGAAATTTTACTTCAAAAGCACTGATGTTCATCGCACCATATAGAGCCTACAAGCCCAACTCTTAGGCATTTTCGAGAATACTGAGATACTCAAAATAGCGGAAAATGAACTAAATTACTCATATCCTTTGTGGAACGATACTTTTAAGAGGCAGGCAGGTAAATTATTAGTAACTCAGGTGATTTATTCGAAAAAAGCCCTTATTTCCACCCTTTGCCGATTCATGTTTAGAAAGGAGGTTCTACACCTTGGGGTCAAGGGGATTTCCTGCGAACAAGTTCCTCGTCGTTTTGCTATAAACAATAAGGTTGGATATCAGCAAACCTAAGAGACCCCTTCGTTATAAGCATAACTCAAAACATCAATTTTATTAAAACGGTCGAAGCTATCGGGTAAGCTTTGGGTTAAAATCTTACTTTCTATAATGCTGTTGACTATATTGATAATGCTCAATGTTTGACTTATCTGGGTCAAAAAGTACTTCCGATTTTCGAGAAAAATAGTTCTTTTGCTCACTAGCTGGCGACCATTTACGTTCTTTAAGGTTTTATGAAGTATTACTATAATGAAGACCAACTTAGGGCAACTTCAACTGGATTTTTCAATGAAACAGTTAACCATTTTAAAACAGTAACTAGCAGTCAAGATGGAGTACAGTGGGCATTTTACTCGGCCCATGACAGCACCCTTTAAAACTTTTTAGCCAGATTAGGTCTTGCAAACGCAAAATGCATTTACGAAAACTACCTTAATGGCACAAAAAGCAGTGAATACTGCATACTTAACTATCCCTCTTATACTTCCCAAATCATATTTTAAGTCTACCAATATCCCAACAAAACCAACATCTTCCAAATCCGTTACAACGGGGATTATCGTAGGATTCCTTTCTGTGGATATCAGTGGGAGTGCAAGGTCGAAGAGTTCTACAAATGGTACGATAGTTGGAAAGATGAGAACTGGGTTAGAAGCTGTGGGATAAAGGACGATACAGCTGAAACTTATTTTTCGATTATCATAATCGAATTGGGGCTCATAATAGTATTTGCTGTGAGTGTTATCTTAAGTTATCTCAATAAGAAGGCAGAAGTTAACGATCAGTCTAAAAAGGTAATTGATGTTGTTCGAGAGCAACCAAGCCCAACAAATCTGTTATAAGCCAATAGAATGAACAAATCTGATTGCTCTAGATCGATATAATAAGAAGCTTAGATTTTATTATAGATATCACCTTACTTAAATGGGATACTGAGATCTTGATCGTTTAGAAAAAATTTCAGTAATTCCAAGCATTAATTTAACAAATACTGCGGCAGAACCTTTATAAGAACCGATCACAACCTTTTTAGCAACTTTAGGACGTCAAATAGGGTTGTAGGAAGCAAAGATTTTTATTATAGATTGAGCAATTTCTCAGTTAAACGATATTTTCTCGAAAGATTGATAATGTTTGATTTAAAATATCTATCATAATGCTTATCTGTAAGCTCTACTAGGCTACAATTAAAAGTAGAACCACCATGATGTCTTCGCTAGGAACCGTTAACCCTCTTTGCTGATGCTATTCTATTCTAAATCTAAGAAACCAAACTTAGTGTTAGAGAGTAGAGATGCTTCCAAAATGCCTTTGACAGATTTCGGCACCCCTAATCCCCAATCTTGTTGTTTTCTACTTCGCCAAGATAATACTTAAATCAAGTATGCGTAAATTTTTCCAGCTCGCTCGACACAAATGGAAACACCCCTCTGCCGTAATGTTGCAACCAGCTAAATTATGACAGAATAACTCAAATCTACTCTCTAGATGTAGGCCCAACGCGCTTGAGAAAGATGTCTACATCCATAAGATCCAAGATTATTATCTCCTATATTATACTAAATCAACTAATCTAAAGCTATTTCAGATTTTGCCAATAAGCAGCTGCCAAGTATCGGCATCCTTTTGACCCCACTTGATTGCCCAATGCATTAAACCAGAAATACTAATGTTTAGCACTTGGAGATTGGGAATGCTCGCTTGTGATAGATACTAACATCCCAAGTCTTCGATACAGTTACCTTCTTCATTAAGCATGTGCTACTGAGTGAAAGCTTGTGAAGGCTACAGAGCTAAACCTTGGCCATATACTGTAGTCCTCTGGGCCCAATACCATTAGACTCTAAATGATTGGAGAGATACAGAGATCAAGAGCATGCAGATTTCGCCATTCGCCTTTGAACAGTGAAAGGCACCCATCACTTTTGATATTGTTCATCTCTAAACATTTCAAGTATACTCATATTGAGAATGCAAAAATTGGCCCATCTGGCCTCAGCTAAATAACGGCATCCCTCAGAACCTAGTCTATTCCATTCTGAATCTCACATTTGTTACAAAAAATCATCTCGATCCAGTTTCTTTCATCCAGGCTATCTCTTTTTCTCCGTTCCTTTATTTACTTCAGCAGCTGAAGAAGTTGGCTTCCATCGATGCCTTTGGAACCTTAGTTTTGTAAAAATTACGGAAGTTATAAGTGTCTAAATAGGAGTTGAAACTATTAGAAAGTTTTTAAAGGATTTTGTAGTTAAGAATCAGCCCAGTCGATACAGGTGCCAGATTTTGCTAAGTTTAGCTGCTTCCCAGATGAATCCCTTTGATGAAATATTTGCGGTTACGTATTTGAAGAATTAGTGAACCTCCAGAAGAGTCAGGATTGGGGAATTTGTAAATTAGGTAGTTGGCAATGAGGCAAGCAGAACTGACATAATGATTGTAGAAGTTATCGCCATCAGGATTTATTGCCAAAGTCAACAATTATACTCTTGGTATTATTTCTGCCTTTTTTTATGCTGATTCTACCAAATCATATCCAAAGCTCCCGAAAAATTGTTATAAATTGAATGCCGAGTCCAGCTCTACCAAAGCGAAATCATTTCGCTACTTTCCTTATCTTTTGTTCTTAAATTACTGAGGAAAAGACCATCTTTTCGCTTTAAACCCAGTAGCATCTTTTTTGTATTATAAAATCGAAAATGGTACAAATTCTATTTATAGGGTATGCTCTGTGAACGTTCGATGATTGTAAAGGTTACGTGCACAAGTCAAGACTAATCTAGGCCCAATCAGGCAGCCTGTACCGATTATCAGTTCTCCAAACTTGTTTTTAGTTCTTAGCTGTCCTATCGCGCTATAGGGATATGCTATGGGCGCCTTGACTTAGAGTTACTATCTAAGCTGTATTAGCTCCAGCTGTTTGTCAGTAATGCAAAGGCTCAGTTTGTTTTGGTTTAGCTCTTACTGGACAGCCAATATGCTCTGCTCGTGTTATCTTTTGTTGCTCTGGATGTGGTCCCAGTAGTTGAAAATTTTATATGGACGCACTTCATATCTTGATTTTGCTAAATAATGCCTTGACTCACTTACAAAAGATTCCTTTATCAGATTTTGCCAACGCTCTTATTACATTTTTAATTATTTCTAATTTTACTCGCAGATACGCCATTTATGTAAACTGAAGGCTTCATCATACTTGATCAGAGTTTGGTCTCTTGGATTATATGGTAAACCACAGTTAACGATTAATATCTACATTTTTTCAGTTCATTTCTCACTCTTTGCAAGCTAAAACCTTTTCTCTTTTATTGATCTAATACACAGACTCCTAGCTTTATTGAACCATGATCTCTCTTAAAACAAACCATTAGTTTTTAAGTTTTTAATCTATAAGTTTAGTGCAACCACAATATAATTTAAAAAAGTGAAGCACATGGGCAACAAAAACCCAAGTGGACTCAGCGAAAATGATGACTAATATCAACCTCAAATCATTCCAAGCCTCCAAGCCTAGAAGATTCCTAATCAGAAGATCAGGAGGTAGTCTAATAACCCTACGCAGGTCTACACCGATTAAGTCTAATTCTCATCCGAACAACTCTATTCGGTCCCTGAAGACTAAATGGCAGATCCTATCCACAAAAATATAGTCGCGATCGTCAGCCGCAGCAAATTCGGCGACAGCAGAGGCTCAGGACTACTTATCTCTAGAGATTTGGTTTTGACCTGTGCTCATAATCTATTCTTTAATTAAGTATGTAGAATCATAAACAAGATTAATGGCAATATTTTGACCAAAATCCAAATTTAGAACCAATCCTTTTAAATCTATCCTGGACAATGTGGCCTTATGCAGAATCCTTACAAAATAGACAGCGTTTTCGTGCCCCAAGAATATAGGAACTGCAACCAAAGCAGAAGTATTCGGTATGACTATGCTTTGATAAAGTTGGCAGCAAAAGTGCCAAGTGATTCGTTCTTTCCTCTTTTTGCTGACACAATGAAGTAAGAATGCATGTAAATTGCAATCTTTGGATACCCAGGCGATGCATATTATCAACATGGCAAAAAGGAAACTTTGGAAGCTGTCACCCAAAAAGGTCTAATCAGAACAAACTGTATCATAAGCATCTCTGGCGAAAAGAAATAAATTCTTCACAAGCTTTCAACTAAAGGAGGACAAAGTGGCAGTGCAATTATTCAAGTCAAAAATGAAAAGATGCGAGTTATCGGCATTCATAAGGGAGGAGTGATTAAGACCATTAACGGATAAAGATTGAACTTCAATTCGGGTAGGTTGATTGACAAATAGGTTTTGTCAATTTTAGCGAAAGCTGCTTAAAATCTCAAAGCAGAGCCCTTTGAAAGCAATTTGAATCGGGAGAGTTTATTATCTCAAATTATCAGTGATCGATAATGGAATGCGAAAGGTGAGAAAAGTTTCAAAGACTCCGATTTCTAGAACGCGAAAAAATGCTTTTAAAAGGCAATTCAAATGAATCCCTCCAATTACTTCGCTTATAACAATTTAGGAACTGTCTTAAAATGTATGAATGAGATAGGAAAGGCAATAGAGTGCTACGATAAAGCCCTTAAGATAAATCCAAAGCTCCCAGTCACATTGAATAACTTGGGTTCAGCTTACTAGAAGCAAGGCAACATACAAAAAGCTTAGAGTTATTTTCGTGAAGCCATCGATGTGAATCCAAAATAATCTGTAGCCTATAATAACCTAGGCCTACTGCTGAAAAAATAAGGCCGGATATAAGAAGCGATAAAATGCTATTAAATTTCTATCTAGATAAACCCTGAATCCTAGCTAAGCTACTTTAATATGGGGATTCTGTATTTTCAACTCCACAAAAAGGAGCAAGCAATCAACTACTACCTCAAAGCAATAGAACGTAATCCTAGATATTTGAATGCCTACTATCGTCTAGGTTTGACTCATTGCGACCTTGAGAATTACTCCGAAGCCATTAACTCGTTCTAAAAATGCATCGACTTGAAACCTTCATTCAAGGAAGCTGCATATTTACTGAAAAAATTGGCAAATCGAAGGAAAAAATGATCACTCTTTTTAATTTATTGGCAAAATAACGAAAGATAGATGAATTAAAGCGTTACTCAGCTTACTTTAAGTTTAATAATAGATCCTAGGCTTGTTAAAGAACGATTTTTTACCACACCAATAATTTAGCTATCTTAAGAAATATCTGATTCTTGATTTGGTTTTACTTCCGAAACTCTACAAGTGCAGCTTATTCGATTCTATCTCTTTCTGGCCCTCAAGAAAAATTTGAATATTTTAGCATGCACTTTCGATTATTCAATTTGTTCCACTTATAGTTGATGTTAATTATAATTATAATAAAGTGCAACAGTGATTTTATGGTTCAGTTTAAGTTGCTACCTCGACGAATCAAGTGCCAACCTTCTTCGCAGTTTCTTTCTGGCACTGCTGCATTTAGGTGAAATCTGGATCAAAAAAAAATTAATTTTATTTTTGTTATCTTTCACCGTTATTTTCGTTGGATAACTTCTTTTTGTGCTAAAGTCGAGATAAAAGATCGTTGAGACGAATGTTTTGTGGCAAATTTAGTCAATTAATACTTGAATTAGAAAAAACAGAGAAGCCTAAATATAGTAATTCGCTTAAAAAGCAACTAGATTAATCATTTTCATCTTCTAATCCTTTACATTTTGGATTTTATTCACTAAACTAGGATACAATAGTGCTAATTTTGTTAAAGAAAAGGGTAAGTTATGATTCTTAACATTCCAGACTTACCAAATGACTTAAACAAACCAATTTATAGATATTCCCCGAGATGGAACCAAATATAAGAGTTCCCGTTGGATTGGCTTGTTTTATTCGAGCTGCTAAACGATGCTTGAAGAATTTTATTCTCCCTTGATGATGGTGGTTCGAGTAAGGACGAAATATGCGGTAAAATTAAAACAAACTGCATTTAAAATAAGGAAAATAGAGGTTAAAAACGAGTTTGAGAGAACAGCCTCTGTGGATTAGGTTGCTCTTTTTAGCTTGACCCAATAAAAGCAACCTTATAATAATTTCAAAAAGGCAGATGTCAACTCCCGTAAGAAAATACGATTTCATCTCATTAGAGGTACTAATTATGTAACAAAGAAACGACAAAAGCTAGTCTAAATGGTTATTTAACTTTAATTTCCTTTGGCATAGTCTTCTAAAATTCTAGAAATAAAGCTGTCCACAGCCAAGCTCATCCTCGCCACATATAAGCGCTTCGGAACATTCTCAGGCATTAAGAAGCACAATTCCTCGACCCCCCTCCAAATAGACACAAAAAGACCCCAAATTCCATCCAATAGTCAAAAATCTCAAATCCAAGAAAGCAGAGAAATAGGCTTAATTCAGCCCATATAACATTCGTAATCTCATTCACAAACCTCAGGGAATGAAGGGATATCGGGGTTTTTGCCATACTATCAGCCAGTCTACTTTCTAACTTTTTGGGACTTCAATAGCATTTGATTAGGCAAGCTTATATTGTAATAAACAAATTATATATTTGCTGCTTATAATATAATATACAACAAAACTTCAATTTGGTAAAGGCTGCAATTAGCCCACAATCGACATAGCATCACTTTCCCAGAATTTCAGTTCGATATTCCCCGACATGAAATCATAGATTATTCCTCGAAATGTATAGCGAAACGAGCAAGGATTTCCCATTTTGTTTATGATAAAGCCCTGGAAATTCAGAATAGAAAAATAAAGGAAAAATCAAAACAAATTTAAGCAGACTGGTGCTTTACATGTTGAACACCCTCCACGGTTAATTGCCCCTCAACAGGAGTCAGCAAAGGCTGGAAAACTATGCAGTAATCAGTTTGGAACAACCATTAAATTCAGTAACCGAAATACCATTAACCTACTAATATCAAACAGAAATTCACAAAGCCTTGGCTAATTGAAATTTAATTTATGAATTTGGCTCAATTTTTATTTGATTGAAGTGGAAACCCAACAAAAGAACATTTTGCTTAAAAACTTCCATCTCAACGCAGTTAGAAGCTGTTTATAGAAACCAGTCGATAAACAAAGATTTGAATTTAGATTTAGTTAGAACAAAAAAGATGTTGCGATGGTAAAAAATAAATTTGGCGTCAATTAAAGACAATCCTGAATGATGATCGCAAAAAATAAGAAGAAGGACAAGCATTGGCAGTCAGCTTCTTAACGTAATACTCAAAAAGCCATATTCTATTACCATAGCCAGCCATAGCACATTAATCGAAGAAATTTGGCGCTCACTTAATCACAATTTTTCACAAAAAATTGGAACTAGTGGTGCTATGAGTTATTTCGAATCCCTGAGGGAAAAACGCAAGCCCTTTCTGTGAACAATTATTAGTTTGGGTCAGCTTGCTCTGAAAAGCATGTGAAAATTATAGTATTTCCAGTATGATATTATAATAATCTAATTAATCAATTAAAGCCGGTACTTATTTTATTTTTTCCAACATTTTAAGCTATGTCGGTGTCATTCATAATGGTTTTGAATCTCCACCCATAAAAAGTCCTAATTCCTTAATTTGAAGTTTGGTAAAAACCTCGCGATTCAATCCTTTTGAGGGAGTTTCAGTTATTTTTGATTTTAGTTGTGAATTTGTTGCAGTTTTGCCAAGTTTAAAAAGGCACGCAACATGATTAGGCTACGAATAACTAAAATAGCATCGTTTTAGTCATCTTTTATTCATCATCTTATTTGCTATCTATCTCTTTCTCTCTTTTTCAACATGATTCTGGTTCTAGAAATCATCTTTGAACGATCTCAGTGAGAAAATGAAGAATAAGCGCTTCCAGTTCATTTCTTTTAGGTTTAGATTGGGTTTTAGGTCAAAAAGTTCAATAATGACCAAAGACAATTAATATCTTAAAATTTAAAAATATATAGGGTTTAGTATCGATTTTATGTTTCGAATTTTTGATATCATAGCCTGAAGATACGTTATCTCTCTTAAGTGGGCAATTCAAGTTTTATTATTATATTATTTAGATAATAGCTGGGAAAGAACATGCCTGCACACAAGAAAAGAGACGACATCGCCTTGCTGGTAAGCACATTTTGACGTAGACGAAGCAAAAAATCATCAAAATGGTTTTTTAATAAAATAAGTCAATCGCCAAGGCAGCCAGGAAGTTTTCCATCCACAAAGCAGTCGCTCAGCTTATCATCAGGAAATACAAAGAGGAAAGAACTCAACAGCAGAAAAGAACCTAAGCATAGCCAATTATACAAGAAACTCTCATTAAGCAAGAAGCAGACCTAGAACCAAGCATGGAAGTCAGATGTGAGCCGCAAGCGGCCTACACCCCAAGAGATGTCCCACAAAACATGTACTTGGGTTATAGCTAATTTTTAACGCCCTGGAGCTACTTTTATTTTTTCGGAGCATGATCGCCCTGAAATATGATTATATTAGAAGATATTTTACGAATTTCGCAACCTTAACGGTTTTCAAAAGCGAGCTCACTGACTTTTCTCTAAAATTTGTTAAGGCTCACGAATAGAGGTCTTTTAGAGAGTTTGAAGTTTTTTATTTTTATGATAGAAGTTAGTGAGATTAAGTTGGGTTGCTTGCGATCTGTTTTCCTAAAAATCATAAAAAATATGGTCTAAGTTTCTTAAAGATATTCCAAAAAGATTGAAGATAGGAGGGTTATTCATGTTCCATATTCCCTATCTTGATTTGAGCAAAAGAGATGCAAAAATAATTCCATATTCTCGATTGGAATCTATAATATTTAAATCAAACAGTATTTCTGCAGCGAAAAGAGATCAAAAACATAGGGGCATAGATTGATTTCTCAGAACTGTGAATCAAAAGAGAAGCACTTGTTTTTATTCAGTCTGGGCTAACTATCAGGACTATCATAAAGAAGCTGAGTATTTGGATAATCTAGTGAGTTTGACCATTATTTGAACATTTTTTTAATCAAAAAAAGGCATCTATGTATTACCATATTTTTGTAGGAGGAATTATATTTTTTATCATTAATACTTGTAATTGATGAAAGAAGAGGTAAAAACAGACGCATAGCTTTAAGCTATGCAGCACCATTTCTAAATAATCTAGCCTTAGCTCTTTTGCGACTCGAACAATAGCATCTGCAGAGTTTGCGTGAACCCCAAATGCTAAAAACCATCACTTATATGCAACGACTTACAATGTAATATCTGCGGAAACGATGCACATCTTAAATGTTTTAACAGTCCTCTAAAGGGAATCACTACAATTCTTAATTAGAGAACGACCGTACAAAAAGATTTTCTGAGTTCCCTTCTGCACATCTAGAATGAATTCATAGATGCTATCTACCAAAGTAGGAAGGCTCTAATCAAAAAATACTATTTAGGTGACCTATAAGAGAAGTACTTGAAAATTGTTGAGTAGGAGGTATATCAGCTTAAAAATGCAAAGTACCTAAAGGGCAAAGAAGCCCGGTAATTTTGTTAAAGATTGCTAAAGTAGAATGATAAGGCTGCTTAGCGTGGACAAATTTTGCTGTAAAGCTACAGTAAGTTAATCAAAAACTTTTTTCAAGAGATGATAAACCTAAAGTAAAAGCTTTACTAATCATGTGTCAAAGGCCAAGAGGTATTTCACGGAAAAGATGCCTAAATTGATTCGATAATCCTGAAAAATCTTCCAATTATACCATTGAGAGAGATGAACACTTATGACGCACTAATTGCGAAGCATTTCAAGTTCCTATCTCACTAGCTGATTAAATAACAAGTAGAATTTATTAAAAAATCACTAAAATATCCCACTAAGTTCTAATTACTCTATCGAGGGTCTTAGAACTAGTTTAGTGTTGCAAAATTTCATCAAAAATGTGACAATATCCCAGATACTTTAACAATTATGAGAACAGAGTTTGGGAAAACTATTGCTGGATATTCAAAGTATACCTGGAATGCTTCGAATGGATACGTAAATGACATTGGGAAACATGCTTTTATGCTATCCTTGGACTTGAAGGAAAGATTTGTACCAAAAGATGGAACCAATCTGATAAGTTGTGATTCAAACTACGGGCCTCGTTTTGGAGTTGGGAGTGCTGATTTATTCATCTGTGGCAAGTGCAACATAAACACCAATTCTTACGCTAACTTTCCGAACCAATACAATCGTGAAGGTGAAAGCAAGCTTCTGAATAAGCAATAAAGCTACAAAGCCTTGACAGGACTCAATCTTACAACTTCAAAGTAGTTTAGTACTAGGTATTTCGAGTTGTGTTTTGATATGTTGCATTTATTACGATTATTAATAGTTAGGACTTTGATGGATTTTTACGATATGACTATAAATTTTAGAGGGTGTATGATGATATTTCTTCTTTGACCAAGAAATTTGAATTATTAAGATTTTTCTTATCTTTATATTTCTTTCACATAATGCAAGCTAGATTTCTCGGGTGTTTCAATATTACTGGCCTTCACCCAACCATCAATTAAACAATCCAAAAGATTATTTTGAAAAGTTACCCAAAGATATTGCTTAAGCCTCTATTTTTGTAAGCAATTCCTCAGCTATTCTTGCTAATTTTAGAGGAGACATTTAGAAAGTGAACATAATATTAGATGAGTTAAAGGGAATTAAAAAATAAGAGCTAGCTTCGAATACCAAATTTTCAAAAGATTGCACTTTTAATTGTATTAATACTTAAAATACAATATGGATGGATTAAACATGATAGGAGCTAGATTGAACGGCTCAAAAAGGAAATGGAAAAATAGATCACTCCAATCAAGTAAACCCTACTCCATCAGGAAGCCAACCAAAAGCACTACCAATAGACACAAATATAGCTATCAAAACAAATATAGCTACTTAGGTAAGCAGACCATCGTAAGCTAATGCAAATCTATCAGCTCCAGATTTAGCTCAATAGGAAATCTGAATTTGAGGATTAAAATTGAAAAGTTTGACGGCCAAAGCTGACAAAGTTACAGGTAAATAAGTAAAATTATTGTGAGCTTGAATGAAGATGAGGCATGCTCAATTGAAATTCAAATAAGGATTTAAATTGAAACAGTGTGAAACAAAAAAAATTTAATCAAAAAGCCATTTTATTCAAATTTAAATTTAAATAAAAAGTTTTTTAAAGTTCTTTCCTTTTTGGCAAAAAAGGAAATTATTTCAATTTTTTTTACAGCCAAATTCTAGAATTTCGTATGTGTAGTAAAGAACTTGAGCTATTCAAAACATCAACCTTCGATATTAGACAGTTAAAAACCCAAAAAAAGTTCATGACTGGCATCGAAACTAAGAAAATAAGCAAATAAGTTCTATGGTATGACTCAAACTTTGGCAAGATAACTTAAGAGGGAGTTTGGAAAAAAGGAGACAGGTCTGTTTAAGACAGAGAGAAAATAAGGATGATCATAGATAGAAGGCTGGTGGATTTAATTGGCTTATAGGAACTGTCCAGCTGGCCGGGCTCAGAATTCCTTCTCATTAGAGAGACAAGTCTTTAATTATCGTGGTTGTGTTCAACAAAAGTGATATCGTTGAGATTGATTCTTTATGAGTATTTCTCTATAATTGAGATCTTTAGAATCTTTGTAAAGCCTTAGATGTTCATATTTAAGTCATCAGCTAGATAGTTGATTAAAATGGCCGTTATTTGAGGAGATACGCAAATATTACCCTTTAGTAGACATCTTTACAGATATTTTGACTGAAGGCATATCAGGAAAAGACCACTCAAGACATAGTTTTTGCGATTATTTTAAAAAAATCCTCTAAACGTCTGAATTCCTTTCTGCATTTCTTAGCTTTCAAAACTACGGGTTTTGGCCTGGAACTGCCTATTCTAACTATCTACAGCCTAATCAATCTGAAAACAGCAAGTCTTCTCTTAAGTTATTTAAATCTACTAAAATACAATCATGTATAATAGGTCATCCAACTTGCATTAATGTAAAACCACCACCAACTTGCTAGAAATTAATTATAGCCCCAATTCGAAATTTCTCTTATTTTTTGTGGGATGTGAGCCAACTATCGGGCTGAATCCTCCTACTTTTCCTCCACTTTGACTACCGTTATCTCGAGCTTTTACTTAGAACTTTCCTAGGCATTTGCGTCGACTGTGCAGATTGGCAGTGATTATCGGCACTCTTACTTATATTTCCTTATGATCAGCTGTGCTACTGCCTTTCTGATCGAAAATTTCCTTGCCGCCTGGGCTATAGATTTGTTTTAGTCCAAGACCATATTGACGATTTTCTGCTGAGTCTTTGTCAATACAAAGTTACTAAGAGTGCAATATTTTCCTTTTTTCTGTGAGCGGGCATTTCCTTGGGAATTAAAAAATATTATAGTTATCAGTTAATCGTTGTACTTAAAGGGCTGGCAAGAGATTAAGACTAGTTTTATTAGATACAAACTAAAGATCCTGCTGTTCTTTATCAGTTGCAGCCCTTTCTCGTTTTTTAAGGGATAGTAAACAGAGAAATTAGGATTAGGCGAGTAGAGCATAAAATCAAATAATTTATACAAAACCTTTATTTTTGGCTGACCTGGCCTGGCAAAGGCTATCCCAAACTTTTTTACCTGAAAGTAACTATAGTAAGAAGATCAAATCAATAGTAATCATTAAAACGAACAAAGGTCTTGACCTAAGCTATATGGATCTTGCCAGTGACCACCAGGTTTGTAACATAAAAGTTGAAGTTTCAAATCGAGGATGAGCAGGGAGTTTTTTAGTTATTGATCGATTATTTGTTATAACTCAGCTTCAAACAAGGCTATCTTCTTAGCCTTTTCATCCCCTTTTCTGAATCTAGCCGAAGTCATCACTCTGCTTTAGTTTGAAAAAAAATAAAAATAAGTACCGACAACTATTTTTGCTATCACTATTATAATGCTCAATAATGAGGCTTATAGCACTTTATTTCTGAGTTGAGAACAGGACTTGAAAAGAATCACAAAGGCGCAATCTCAATCTTTCAAAAACCTTATCGATTCATTTTTTTTCCTTAGCAGTATCCTTCAAACTTAATGAACAGTCCTACTCCAAGTTTCACAGGTTTAGTCTATTCAAAAGTTGCACTTTTGAGTTTGGTTTAACAAATGTATACTCCTGTAAGAAATAATACCTATTTATTTAATGAACATAACTTAAGAGAACCTAAGGAGAATCAATACGATAGGAATAGGTTATTTCTCACCAGCTTCGAAACGAATCTACATATAGCTCTTTGTTGGCATTCTTACCTCACTTAATTATCAACATTAAGTTTATCTGGTTACTAAATATTCCCTAACAAAGAGTTAATCTTTACTTTTATCGGATAGCTAGTATTTATTCTTTCATTCCATGATAGATTAGCCTTTTCCAAACAAAAATATTTTGCATCATGACTCTAGATTGCTTGCTGCAATATCCTGAAGAGACTAGGGACGATCTTATTGGAATAGGTGATGCTCTATCCTATAATTGCGCGAAAGAGAAGACATTAAGCTACACTCCATTCAGGATATATTCATCGATGATTTTCCAATTTTTTAGAATAGAATCAAAGAAACTATCAACAAGATGGTAAAGACTCAATATTTACACAAACAGCATTATTAGAGGAGTGGCTGTTCAATAAGCATCCCATCTTTCTACAAATATAAACTGCAAGCAAGTTAAATAACGATGAGTTGAGAATAATTATAAAGATCACACCTACTCTACTCAATTAATAAGTTCATAATTCCTATCCGGCACTAGATGCCTGCAACTACTTAATATATTATACGAATTCATGTGATCTTAACATCATGAGAAAGCATCTTTAATTATTAACTTAGGAATTCAATCCAGAACCTGTAGAACAATAGTTTTGGCTTCAAATATCTTGAGAAATGTATCAGCCTGGCCTAAATCAACTTTGATTGACTTTATTCGTAGGAATTTGGTTGTTATAAGTTCTGACAACCCCCTTAAAACCCAAGAATAGAGTGATCAACAAAGGAATCAAATATCTTCAGCCCAAGGTGTTGGCTATAAGCAGCTGGCATTGGAGCAAGCGGCCAAATTTACACAAAAAAACTTTTAATCATTTGTTAAGAAACTTGCCATCAAACAAAAAGCAAGACAAAATTTTTTAAAACACCATCTTACCATTCTAGTATCGGAACAGACTTTCAAGTCTCCACACAGACTATAAAAAACCCACTCCTCATCAAAGTTATTGTGAGCTAAATATATTAAGAGTTCTCAGTCAAGAAACACCCGTTATCAATCATTATTCATGTTTAGGTAGTTCAGAATGAATCCAGTTGGGTATAGACCTAACAAGCCATAGTAGCTCTGACTCAGCATCCATTCTGAGTTATAATTCGCCTATTATTCCTAATTTTGTTATATTTCCTCATTTAAACGCAACTCAACTTTTTTTCTCTGCTGCTGCTTCCTGGGTTCCTCTCCATCTTTCCTTGCCTTTTTTTGCTCATTGCTGCTTGCAAAAGTGCCCGTTTATCTATACCTTTTGACAATAAGTTTAGCAGTGGAGCTTTTAATGGAAAGGATTTTTGCGGACTATGGAGATTTGCAGCTAAAGCACCAATTAGATGAGTTTCTAGCGTTCCTTCATCATTGCAAACGTACCTGTAATGAAATGCTGGTATTTTTACGAAAGGAGCTCATGTTTGATAACCAAATTATTATAATAAGTTTTGAATAATCCGTCTATGAATCATACTCTTAAATTTTTAAATTCTATTTCTCTGATAGAGCTGTAAGTTGTTAGTAGCCTGTTTTCGGTGAGTTTTTGCTCATGGCTTTGAAATTTAGAAAAATCCGTACTGGCGACATCTATGGAAAGATAAGATATCAGTAAAACAACCTCAAAATAACATAAAATGATCCAGATCACTATCGAAAGACAGGCTGAGTCACAAACAGTACAAATTTGATCATAATTCTCTCAAGATATTTATTTTTGCAGTTTTGCAAAACTTATAAACAATCTTTCTCAAGGAAAAATATTTTCTAAATGCTGCTTTTCATGAGAAGACCTCTTATTTAGAACCAAAAGAACTAATAAATAATATATACTGAACTAAATAATCTTATTCAAGCATTAATTGTTTTCTCAGCAGATGTAAAACTTAATTTTTGTGATCAAAAGGCTTTCTGGTAGCATTTCGCTCTTGTTTTTGAGTTAAAAAGAGAAGTAGTAGTTACTTATAGGCTCTAAGCAAAATCGAGAAAATTTTGAGGAAAAGATTTTATTTTTTGCATTTTTAGTTCAAATACTCTTCAGAATTGTTCGGCTTCGGGTTTAGGAAACCTCAAATGCTGAAAAATGTAAAACTTTTTCAAGACCTATATTCTTTACTAATCATTAAAATGATAATTGACCAAACTCAACTTTAAATTAGTTAGAAAGTAATCAAATTACATAGTGTTCTGGTGGTGCCTTCATTTGGAAGACAATTATCTAATCAAAAATTTTTCAAAAGTTTGAAACACCTAAATAGATTCGAATAGGCCAAGAAGAATTGCATATCATTATCTTTTTGAATTCGAAGCGGAATCAAAAATTTTCATAGACTTGCTAGTTAATTAAGCTCATACTTTGCTCGCGCTTGGAATCTTGAATCAGCTGTAAGTCTTCTAATCCAACAACTACTTCATCTTATTTATCAGCCAGACTCTGAAAATAGCATCTTGGCAACTCAGATCAAAGCAATAAAGGTGTTTTGCCATCTCATAGCTACGATTGATCCTTCACAAAGATGTTACTCGTCAAGTACGTGTTTTCGTTGCTGACTTGTTCCAGCTTCAAACCCAAGGAAAATTGTTGAATATATTTTTACTTGGGTCTTAAATTTTAGCCGATCCTCAAAGAACAAAAAATCGACTGATGTCTGTACTTTCTGATTGAGTTTAATCCATCTCCTGATAGATTTTCCGATTCATTATTATGGCTGCTAGTTTCTTAGAGATGTATTCCCCAAAGCGAACATTTTTAGATTCATGGGTCATTGTTTTACAGCCTAAAGGTCAGAATATGATCAAAAATAGACTATGGATTTATTTCAGGTGATAATGCCAACAATTTTCAGATAAGAGCCTTTATTCGTCGAATTCCTCCAACCCACACTAAGCTAATCGCGATTTAACATTCTAGTTGAGACTAAAGCACTTGAAGGAACAATCATATCACAGAGCATTACACTGAGTAGAGTCAAAAACATAAAGGAATAGAAAAAATATTCGCAACTTTATCTCTTAAAAACTTTAGCTAAGAATAAGAAAGAAGGTGATCAGAAAGATTTTTAAAAAATTATTAAACGTTTGATAAAATTTTGTCAAAAATAATTCTAAAATTCTTGATTTTCTTTAAAGAACCTTGTGTTTATTCATTGGAATAAGTTCGAAAAAAGTGAAGAAATGGTTTTTTTGAAATGCTGACTGAAATTGATTCTTATTTCAAAATTTGATTTTTGAATTATTATAATATCGTGGGGCTAGTAATATTTTGAACGGAACAACTTCACATCATATTTTTAACCTTGATTTGGCCAGAATCCTGCAAACGGGAAGATCAGTAAAAAAACTAGTTAAATAAAGATATTGTTGAAACTCACTCATCATCAACTAATCTTAAGACTCAGGTAGCAAGCCTGATCCTTATTTACGAAGAACCGGATATGCTAAACAGATAAATTTTGACCCCAAGTGCAGGTTAAAAGTACTATTTAGGCTTGTTGATAAAAGTAGATGGTGAGTATCGATCTTAACAAATAAGGTTAGCTCAAAAACGAGCTTGGTTAACGCTAATTTTCTTTACAAATAAAAGTTTGATTTATTTCCTACTTCCTTTTTCTTAATAAGATAGAGAATTTTCGCAAACATATCTTTTTAGATATTTATTATGTCAATAATGCCAAAAGCTCCGTCCCATAAAATAAGCTCGACCCGAAACTATTAAAACCAATTTTGTTTTCATTCATTTATCTTTCTTCTCGAATGTACTTCAAACTCGTCATTCTTTTGGTGTTAGCCTTTGTTGGCCTAGCCTTCACTCTTGACGTAAGTTTCATTCAAAACAGTGTCTTTTATCACTGATTAAGAAACTCATCAAGGAGGAGGCAGCTCAAAGCCAGCAAAGCCAGCAAAGCCAGCAAAACAGTCTACAAAACCACCCAGCTCAGCAAAAAAGCCTGCAAAGCCTAAATAACGATCAGTGAATCCCGTTTTTCTAGTATAATAGCAGTTCAACGGCAAAAAAGACTCCCCTCATCCTGATATCTATCGTTGACCAACTTTGACTAAGAAGTTGACTCTATGTGAAGTAGAGTAAATCTTTGCAAGATCAAGCCCTCGGTAGATCTTTAGAAATTTTAGATGTAAGAGTTGTTAAAGGAAGGGTAAGGATTGATGGAAAAAGATGTTGTTTTCAAGCTACTCAGTGTAACGAGAGATCAACTCAGGCGTAGTAAGATATAAACTAAGAAAAGTAATTAATGAATCTAAATAGAAATCTTAAACCCCTTTAGTAAATTTTTGTCAAACCCAGACGTAGGATTACTGAAACTTAGAGCAAATATGAAATGATGCAGAGGTATGCAGGAAATAACATAGGGTAAAATGTGGATGAGCTAGTCGTAAAGATTGAGTTTAAGAAGGGTAATACACTTCTTAAAAAGCAGTAATCATTTAATTATAAAGTGTAACTCGATTATGAAATAGGCGTTGTTTTTCTTTGATTTAGGGTAATACTAGGATCACAAAGATGTAAGAACTCTCACATTAAGAGTCTTTTTATTTTTACCCAGAAGTAACATTGTATAAACTAAGTGTTCTCCTATGAATACACAGGCGTACCTTTGGTTTTATTGAGGGTAAATAAGCAAGAATTCAGTGGTAACTATTTCGATATCAAGAGTATACTTGATGTTGATGAAGACGTTAATAATGCTTAAAGCAGCAAGGAAGTACCCTGCTCCCTATTTAGGAGTATATTCTTGCCCAACTAGGGTTTAGATTTCTTAAATCAGTCGTAACTGCCTCTTTATTCAGTACAAAGTCTTCAATCAATTATCCAGTGTAAAGAAGTCTCAATCTAAGACGTAATAATGTGCCAAATCAGCGTAACTCAGCATAAACTTAGTCGTAAGGTAATAAATCATCCAGGGTAAAGACCCTTTCATAAAGTCGCCGTAAGTTCAACGAAAAGTAGAGTAAAGATGGTTTAATTGAGCCGTAAGTTTTTGTATACGCAGTACGGTTGCTATTTTGCTAATAAGTCGTAACTACACAGTTACTTAGTGTTGTCTTTGGCTTAATAAGGCAAAAACGAATGAACTGTTTGATCCACACACAATCCTAACCCTTACCATTTGATTATTTTCTCATCTATGTTATCAGTACAGACGCTTTTTAAAATAGAACCTTCGATATCTGATAATTAGCTGTTTTTTAGTATTTATTTACAAAACAGCTTATTGTATGAATTAGAATCATGGCAAAAATAATTTGAACCAATTGAAGCCAAGGAGAGACGATAATTAGGCCTATGATTTTTTTCGTTTTTATCTGTAAAAATCATTTATAAAATTTTGGACCTTGTCAAGTGAAGCTGGAGCCTATTAGATCTAATGAGTGGTAGAAAAGTGAAAAGCTGGGTTTCTGGGGTGTCAAATTGAGTTTGGTACTTACTTGAAATAATTAATTTCTGGCTCATTATAATAAATGAGGCTAGTAGTATTTTGAATGAGAGACCATAATACCATATATTTCAGCTTGATTTGCTCAGAATCGTGCAAATGAGACAAATAGCCAACAAAAAAATAACTAATTAAAAATATTTTCAACTCACGCATCATGCGATAATCTTAAGAAC
>Ga0316217_10000756_pt1 | contig 44525 bp, 29 predicted proteins | sample 1anoAmetaG_FD_203633 | JGI IMG/M metagenome (GOLD analysis project Ga0316217, IMG submission 203633) | Freshwater microbial communities from Trout Bog Lake, Wisconsin, USA - 1anoA | ecosystem: Environmental > Aquatic > Freshwater > Lake > Hypolimnion/Profundal zone | place: USA: Wisconsin...
AGCACGGCGTGGACCGCCGCGTCCCAGGCCGCGATCGCGTTCATGTCGAGCGCGGCCTCCATCTTGCGCACCATCTCGAGCGCGCGCGCCGTCAGGACCCGCCGCTCCTCCTCCCCCTCGCCGGCCATGTCGGCGATGACCTTCTGGAGCTTCGGGCTCCGGACGACCTCCTCGCGCAGCCGGTCGGCGGGCTTCCGGGTCGGGCCGAGGACGGCGTGCCGCTCGCGCTCGAGCCGCCGGAGCAGCGTGTAGGTGATGCGCCGGACGAGGACCTCGTCGGTGGCGTGCTCGCCGGTGGCCGCCTCACTCGCGAGGAACGCCGTGACGTCGACGGGCTCCCCCGCGCGGAGCGTGACGTGGCGGTAGTTCATCAGGAACTGGGCCACGGTGCGGATCTTCCCCGGCCACTCGCGCGGCCCGAGGATCGCGTCGAACGCGCTCTGCTTCGCCTCGTCCTGGTGCTTTGACCAGACGAACACCTGGGGGACAAGCAGGATGGGCCGCTTGCTCGTGCGCTGGACCTCGAAGAGCGTCCGGATGAACGCGTCGCCCTCGATCTTCCCCTTGCCGCGGGCGGCCGGGTCGAGCAGGTGCGCGGGGCGCTTGAGGAAGAGGGCCGCCGAGCTCCCCTCGGCGACGACGCGGCGGAGCGTGTCGGCGTCCGAAGCCTCGCTGCGCCGCCGTCCGGTGAGGGTCTCGAGCCACCCGTGCCCAGTGGGCTCGAGGACCCAGAGCCCGAGGTCGTTGGCGAAGCGGACCTCCGGGAGCTTGAGCCGCTTGGTCAGGTAGTCGAGGGCGAAGAAGTCGATGAACGAGAGGTTCCGGAGGACGTAGACCACCGTGCCGCGGCGGTCCGCCTCGCGCACGGCCGTCGCCCATGCCTCGTCCACCTCGATGTGGTCGAAGAAGCGCTCGTAGAGCCACGCCAGCGCGGCGGTCGGCTGGTGGGCCCCCCTGGGGCTGGCCGTCACCGCGCTACGCCCCGTCGCCCTTGCCGGCGAGCGCGGCCCACGAGTCGCGGAGCCCGATCGTCCGGTTGAACACGGGGCGTCCTGGCTTCGAGTCCGGGTCGACCGCGAAGTAGCCGACGCGCTCGAACTGCACGCGGTCGAACGGCTGCGCCCCGGCGAGGCTCGGCTCCACGGGGCAGGCGGGGAGCACCTCGAGAGAGCCGGGGTTCAGGTGGGTCGTGTAGTCGACGTCTTTGTCCTTCAGCGGGTTCTCGACCTTGAAGAGGCGGTCGTAGAGCCGCACCTCCGCCATCAGCGCCCGCTTCGCGCTCACCCAGTGGATGGTCCCCTTCACCTTGCGGCCGTCGGGCGCCGAGCCGCCGCGCGACGCCGGGTCCCAGGTGCAGCGGAGCTCGGTGACCACGCCGTGCTCGTCCTTGATGACGCCCGTGCAGCGGAGGAGGCACGCGTAGCGCAGCCGGACCTCCTGCCCCGGGGCGAGCCGGAACCACTTCTTCGCGGGGACCTCCGCGAAGTCCTCGCGCTCGATCCAGACCTCGCGCGACAGGTAGACCTTGCGCGAGGGGCCGTCCGGCTTCTCCGGATCGTAGGGGGCGTCGAAGACCTGCTCCTCCCCCTCCGCCATGTTCTCGATGACCACCTTGAGCGGGCGGAGCACGGCCATCACCCGCGGCGACGTGGCGTTGAGATCCTCGCGCAGCGCGTGCTCGAGGAGCGAGACGTCGACCACGCTGTCGCGCGTCGAGACGCCCACGCGGTCGCAGAAGGCCTGAATGGCCTCCTTCGTGTAGCCGCGCCGACGGAGGCCAGCCAGGGTCGGCATGCGCGGGTCGTCCCACCCCGCGACGTGCTTGCCGAGGACGAGCTCCTGAAGCTTCCGCTTGCTGAGGACCGTGTAGGTGAGGTTCAGCCGCGCGAACTCGATCTGCTCCGGGTGGTGCGGGAGGTCGAGGGCCTCGATGAACCAGTGGTAGAGCGGCCGGTGGTTGACGAACTCGAGGGTGCAGATGGAATGCGTGATCCCCTCGATGGCGTCCGACTGACCGTGGGCCCAGTCGTACATCGGGTAGATGCACCAGGCATCGCCGGTGCGGTGGTGGTGGGCGCGGCGGATCCGGTACATGACCGGGTCGCGGAGCTTTACGTCGGACGAGGCCATGTCGATCTTGGCGCGCAGCACGTGCGCCCCGTCGGGGAACTCGCCGGCCCGCATCCGCCCGAACAGTTCGAGGTTCTCCTCCACGCTCCGCCCGCGGTGCGGGCTGTCTTCGCCGGGCTTGTAGAAGTCGCCGCGCGTGGCCCGGATCTCGTCGAGGCTCCGGCTGTCGACGTAGGCCTTCCCCTTCTTGATGAGCGCGACCGCGAACTCGTAGAGCTGCTCGAAGTAGTCGGACGCGTAGTAGGCGTGGTTGTCCCAGGCGAAGCCGAGCCAGCGGACGTCCTCCTCGATCGACTGGACGAAGAGCGTCTCCTCCGTCTCGGGGTTCGTGTCGTCGAAGCGGAGGTTGGTCTTGCCGCCGAACTTCTTCGCCAGGCCAAAGTTCAGGCAGATCGACTTGGCGTGCCCGATGTGGAGGTAGCCGTTCGGCTCCGGCGGGAAGCGCGTGTGGACCCGGGCCTTGCCCGCCGCGACCTCGGCCGCGATGCGGTCTTCGATGAAGTTACCGGGGTTGTCGGCGGGGCGGTCGGTCGCGGCGGCCACGGGGGTGGCGGGCGGGGTGACGGGCGAGGACATGGGACGCGGAGGTTAGTACAACTCCGGGGGAGTTCACCCCCCTCTCCTCGTGACGTCCCCGCCGAGGCCGGCCGGCACTATCGGGCGCGCTTCGCCGCGGTCCTCCTGCGTCGTGAGGCGAGGGCCGCGGCGGCGACGAGGAGGCCGAGCTCGCCGTGCGAAGGGGAGGTGCGGGCCGGACCGACGTGGCAGGAGCAGCCGCCCGCCGAGCCGGTCGCCGCCGCCGCGTCGCCCGAGGCGTCGTGCCCGCCGTCCTTCGGCCGGGTGACCGAACCGTCGCGGGCCGCGCCGGCGTCGGAGCTCGTCGCGCCGCCGTCCAGGCCGCAGTCGAACACGTCGAATCGGAGCGCCAGGACGGGGCCGAACCAGGCTCGCCCCTCGTCGTGGAGCTGCCAGGTCGTCGTGTAGACGCCGGGCTTCGCAGGGGCCTTCCCCGTGACGGTGAAGACGGTCTGGTCGCAGCCGCTCGTGGTGCAGGTCGAGCCCGTGGGCGAGACGGTCGCGTTGCTGCTGGCGTTGACCGAGAGGCTCGTCTGGCCGTTGAACGGGTCGGTCATGCTGTGCTTCGTGCCGTCGGACGTGTCGAGGCGGACGGCCTTCCCGGTGTCGGCCGGGGCGAGGTCGTTCTCGTCGCTCCATGCGAGGGTGCCGACGTTCTTCACGTCGAAGGTCGCCGTGACCGTCGAGCCGGTGCACGCCTCGTAGTCGGCGAGGCTGCTCTTGGCGGGCTTCTCCTTGCTCGTGACCGTCACGGCGACCGCCGCCAGCGGCCCCGAGCAGTACGCGTCGCCCCCGGCCGTGACGCACTGCACGCCGCTCGCCGCGCAGTTCTGGAACGAGACCGCGCCGTTGTGGCAGTTGCCCAGAGTGTTGCCGTCCACGCAGACCGTCTTGTCGCCGTCGGCGGGGCACTTGTAGAAGACGCAGCGCGCCGGGAGCGAGTCCGCCACGCAGCTCGCGCCGAAGGCCGAGCAGTCGCCGGAGCTGAGGGCGCCGTTGTCGCAGGTCCCGAGGGTCTTTCCGTTCAGGCAGATCGTCGCCGTCCCCTTCGCGGGGCAGCCGCCGAAGACGCAGCGGCCGCCGAGCGAGTCGTCGACGCACCGGGCGCCGTAGACCGAGCAGTCGCCGGTGCTGTACGCCCCGTTGTCGCAGGTCGCGATCGTCCCGGCGTCGCCGGGGCAGAACGACTTGGTCCCCTGGGCCGGGCACTCGTAGAAGACGCAGCGGGCCCCGAGCGAGTCGTCGACGCACGTGGCGCCGTAGACGGAGCAGTCCCCCTGGGCGAGCGCCCCGTTCGTGCAGGCGCCGATGATCTTGCCGGTGACGCAGATCTCCTTCGTCCCCTGGGCGGGGCACTCGTTGAACACGCAGCGGGCGCCGAGCGAGTCGTCCACGCAGCTCGCCCCGAAGACCCCGCAGTTGCCCGTGCTGCAGTCGCTGGCGACGATCGTGGTCGCGTCCTGGCAGTGAGGCTGGCACGCGGAGACCCCGGCGAGCTTCTGGAGGTCGGCGAGCGAGCCGTTGAATACGTCCTGGTCGAGCGTCCCGCCGGTGTCGCCGTACTGCCAGATGAGCCAGGAAGACCAGCCGTTGGGGACCGCGGGACACGACGGACCGTAGTCGGCGATCCAGAGCGGCGTCGCGCCGAAGCCCGTGTCGCCGACGCTCCCGTCCCAGAAGTACGGCCCCGTGTAGACGATGGGGGCCTTCCCCGTCCCCTGCTGCACCACGCTCAGCCATGTCCGGACGTGCGCCGCGATCGTCGCGCCCGACTGGCCGCCCGTCGTCTCGACGTCGACCATGCACGGCAGGTCTCCCTGGCCGAGCTGGCCGACGGCCTGCACCATCAGGTTGGCCTGCGCGACCGGGTCCTCCCCCGGCTCGAAGAACTGGTAGGCGCCGCGGAGGACGCCCGCCGCCTTCATGTTCGCCCAGTTGGTCGTGAACTCGGGGTCGGTGAAGCCGATCCCGTCGCCGACGGAGGCGTAGCCGAAGACGATGCCGCGGCTCTTCGCGCCGCCCCAGTCGAAGGCCCCCTGGTAGTGGGAGACGTCGACCCCCTGGACCGCGCCGTTCGCCGGCGCGCCGCACACCACCGTGCTCGCGAATGAGGTCGTCCCGACGGTCTCTACGTCTGTCTCCACCGGTGGTGCCGTCCCGCACCCTGCCAGGGCGACGACGACGAGGGAGAGCACCGGCCACGCGCGCGAGGGGGGGACGACCATTCCTCATCCTACGATGTTTTGGGCTCTTCCGACTTTCGGGTGGGTCCAGGCGGGTCATCGTCACGGGCCACTCCAGCTCGGTCGGCCCCAAGTTTCAGGGCACAGGAAGGGCGGAAGGGCGGATGGCTTGAGGAGGGTTGGGCGTGAGGCGACGGATACCTGTCCCTGGGACCTGGACGTTGGAGTTGACGCGCAGGCCGACGACGAGCCGACCGAGACGCGGGTACGTGATGACCTGGGCCTCGGGGATGCGGCCTTCATCCTCGACGCAGCGCGGTCCGACATCGATCCGCCGTTGCGGGTGGTCGGTGGGCCGTGATGGGTCGTGGACGCAGCGTGGCGGGCGGTCGGTGACGCGGGGTCTGTCGTCGATTCCGCGCTCTCCACCCGTGGCTACGTCGCGCCGAGCAGGTCCCCCTCGCGCACGCCGCGCCCCGACACCCACTCGCTCGCGGTCACGGGCTTCTTCCCTTCGAGCTGCACGCGGAGGAGCTCGAGCGTCTCGCGCCCCTCTGCGCCGCACGCGACGAGCACCCGCGACTTGTCGGCCACGACGACGGCTCCAGGCTGGGCCGACCGCCCCTCCGCGCGCTCGAGGCCGGTGCAGCGGGTCGCGAGGACCTTGAGGGTCTTGCCGCGGAGCCGGCAGAACGCCCCGGGCCAGGGGCTCAAGCCGCGCACCCGGTCGTGGAGGCGCTGGGCGCTCGCCGACCAGTCGAGGAGGCCGTCCTTCTTCTCGAGCATCGGGGCGACCGTCGCGAGGGCGCCGTCCTGCGGCACGCGCCGGAGCTCCCCGCGCGCGAACGGGCCGAGCCTGGCGCGCACGAGGTCGGCCCCCACGGTCGCGAGCACGTCGGAGAGCTCACCCGCCGTCTCGTCCGGCCCGATGGGGACGCGCGCCACGTCGAGCATGTCGCCGGTGTCCATCCCCTCGTCGAGGAGCATGAGCGTGATCCCCGTCTCCTTCTCCCCCTCCACGACAGCCCACGTGATGGGGGCCGCCCCGCGGTACTTCGGCAGGAGCGAGGCGTGGACGTTGAGGAACCCCTTCCGGGTGGCGTCGAGCACGTCGCGCGGCAGGATCCGACCGTAGGCCACCACCAGCGCCAGCTCGGCGTCCTGCTCCCGGACCCACGCCGCGAACTCCCCCGTCCGGAGCTTCGTCGGCTGCACGACCGGGATCCCCAGCGCCTCCGCGCGGACCTTCACCGGTGGCGGCGCGAGGATGAGGCCGCGCCCCGTCGGCCGGTCCGGCTGGCAGACGACGCCGACCACCTCGGTCGTCTTGGCCAGCGCGTCGAGCGAGGGGACCGCGAAGGCCGGCGTGCCGAAGAAGAGCGTCCGCATCCGGCGCGACTACTGGACGGTGACGGGCGCCTTGGAGGTGCTGACCTCGTGATCGACCCCCTCGAAGACGCCGATGAGCGGCGTAACGACCCGGAGGATGTACTTCCCCTTCGGCAGCGGGCCGTTCGGGGCGGTCGGGTAGCCCTGCTCCGGCGGCGTCCCCTTCACCAGCTCGGGGGCCCACTTCAGCTTCACTGCGCTCCAGTCGAGCTTGGCGCTCGCCTTGCCACCGGGCGAGAGGGTCACCTCCGCGGTGCCGGGGGCGGACGGGTCGGGAGAGGCCCCGCCCTTGATCGCCGGGGGCTTCGTCCGGGGGAGGTCCCCGCGCTTGTTGGCGGCGGTGTACGCCTCCACCGAGAAGCGCGGCGTCGGATCGAGGAGGAAGTCGAGCGGCAGCGGGTTTGGCGACTTGTTCGTGAACGTCACCGTGACGTCCGTGCGGGCCCCGGGGGCCACCTGGGCCGAGCTCAGGTCGACCTTGACCTCGAGCAGCCCCGTCATGTCGCGGGCCTTCGCGTCAGGTGCGGCGTTGGGGACTTCGCAGGCGCTCTGCACGAGGACGTTGAGGAGGTCGAGGTCGGCGCCGGCGCAGACCGACTTCTTGCCCGGCTCGGCCGCCGCGTCCGCCGCGCCGCCGTCCGGGTTGATCGAGGCGAGGTCGTCGGGGGACTTCGGCGGGGACTTCGCGCCGCCGCACCCGGCGAAGAGGGTGTGGAGAGCGCCGGCGAGGGTTGCTGCCGCGAGGATTCTCATGTGTCGGGATGGCTCCGGTCGGATCGGCTCAGGAGGAGAGAGGGCTTGCCTGGACCTGGTCCGCGCGCGCCTACTGCAGGCACGCCTTCCAGGCGTCGGTCGTGGTCGCCTTGATGGCGCACTGGTACTGCTTCCTCGAGTTGCGGTCGACGCAGGTCGTCTGGACGCTGGCGTAGAACGGCTCGTTCTGGGCCTGCGTCCGGAGCTGCGGCATCGCCTTGGTCACGGCGGCAGGCTTGAGGCCCTGGCTCGCGCCGACCAGCGCGACGTAGCGGTCGGTCAGCCGCGAGCAGTCGCCCGCGGTCAGCCGCTGACCGGCGGGGGGGCGCGCGTGGGCGGCTCCTCCGGTGTCGCCGGACGTGGCGGAGGCGGGGGCGTCGCTCGTCGGGAGCGGCGTCGGGGCGGCCTGCGCTCCGGTCGCGCCGGCGGGCGACCCCGGCTCCGCGGGGGCGGGCTCTGCGGGGTTGGCGGGATCTCCCGGGTTGGCCGGCCCCTTCTCGGTGGGGAACTGGTCGATCGGGACCTCGGCGGCACGCCGGGGCGGACCCGCCGAGGCGCACGCCGCCGCGCTGGCCGAGGCCGTGACGCAGACGACCCACGCCGCCGCTCGACTCCAACGCATCGTCCTCGTGAGCTCCTTCATCGTCGTTCTCCTGGGTCGGCTACTCGATGCACGCTTCCCACTCATCGGGGATGTTCGCCTTCATCGCACACTCGTACTCGGCGCTCGAGACTTCTGTCTCGCACTGCGACTCCACCTGGGCGTAGCTCCGGTCGGCCTTCTTGACGGCGCGCTTCATCTCCCGGACGGCCGTGGCCTGCGCCGCGGGGAGGTTGCGGGTCGTCGGGTCGGCGGCGATGACCATGTCCAGGTAGCGATCGAGCATCCGCGTGCAGTCGTCCTTGGTGACCTTCCGGTGGCACCCGCCGAGGAGCGCCGTCCCGAGGCCGGCGGTGGCGAGGAGGGCGGAAGCACGACGCATGCGCGGCGGCAGCCTATCACTCCCGGGGCGGGAAGTAGGGGACCAACGCGAGGGCGAACTGCATCGCCACGAGCTTCTTCCCCTTGAGGGTGACGTGGCCGTCGGCGATCGCCTCGTCGGGGCCGATCTTCCCGGCGAGAATCTGCTGGAAAGCGGGGAGTCGAATCCGGATCGAGGCCTCGGGGTCGTCGTAGAGACTGGCGTCGGGCCCGGCCGCCACGAGGAGGGTCGCGTCACGCCCCTCGAACTCCTCCAGCGTGAGGGAGATGACCCCCTTGATGGCCGCGACGCGACGGATGAGGCGCGGATCGGTGATCGAGGCGATCACCCGCGGCTCGAACGACGGGGCGAGCCGCTTCGGCCCCATCCAGTCGTCGAGGAAGAGCTGGGCCGTCGCCTCGTCGACCCCGAGGAGGAGCGGGGCGGCCTCCACGCGGGGGGTCTCGGTGACGGTGAGGCGATCGCCGCTCGCGACGAGGGCGAAGGAGGGGCCGCCCCGGAGCTGCACGCAGACCCTCGCGTCCCCCGCGTCCCGGGGGACGTTGGCGGCGTGGTCCGCCGGGAGGAGCTCCTCGATGAACGAGCGGAGCGTCGTGCCCGCGGGGAGGTTCCTGGGGATCATGGGACGCGGATTTAGCACCAAAGGGCGTTGACGCGCACCCGCCGGAGCGGGAGTGTTCCGCCCATGCCCCGCGCCATCAATTTCAACGCCGGTCCTGCCTCCCTCCCGCTCCCCGCGCTCGAGCGCGCCCAGGCCGAGCTCATCGACTTCGCCGCGTCAGGGATGAGCGTCATGGAGCACAGCCACCGCGGCAAGGAGTACGAGGCCGTCCACGGCGAGGCGCTCTCGCTGGTCCGCGAGCTGCTCGAGGTCCCGGCCGACTACGACGTCCTCTTCATGCAGGGGGGGGCGACGCAGCAGTTCGCCACCATCCCGCTGAGCTTCATCCCCACGGGCAAGAGCGCCGACTACGTGGTGAACGGCGCGTGGGGCGAGAAGGCCGTGTCCGAGGGGAAGCTCGCCGCCGCGCTCGTCGGCGCGAAGGTGCGGGTCGCCGCCGACGTGGGGGAGGGGGAGGGGAAGGCGAAGAAGTACCGCCGCGTGGCGACGTCCGGGGAGGTGAACCTGGCGAGCGACGCAGCCTACGTCCACCTGACGAGCAACGAGACGATCCACGGCGTGCAGTACGCCACCGAGCCCGGGGCCCGCTTCCCGGTCACGGGCGATCTGCCGCTCGTGTGCGACATGTCGAGCGACTTCATGTGGAAGAAGGTCGACGTCTCGCGCTTCTCCCTCATCTACGCCGGCGCGCAGAAGAACATCGGGCCGAGCGGCGTGGTGGTCGTCATCGCCCGGAAGGACTTCGTCGCGGCCGGCCGCAAGGAGCTCCCGACCATCTTCCAGTACCGGGTCGTGGCCGAGAACAACTCGCTCTACAACACCCCGCCCACGTTCGGCATTTACCTGATTCGTAACGTCCTCTCGTGGGTCAAGAGCGAGGGGGGGCTCCCCGAGATGGAGCGTCGCAACCGCGAGAAGGCGCGCCTGCTCTACGGCGTCATCGACGCGCACCCGGGCTTCTACGCCTGCCCGGTCGAGGCGAAGAGCCGGTCGGTGATGAACATCGTGTTCCGGCTCCCGACCGAGGCGCTCGAGGAGAAGTTCGTCGCCGAGGCGAAGAAGGCCCGGATGATCGGGCTGAAGGGGCACCGGAGCGTCGGTGGGATCCGCGTGTCGAGCTACAACGCGGTCAGCGTCGAGTGGGTCACCACGCTCGTCGACTTCATGACGAGGTTCGCGAAGGAGAACGGGTAACCGCCGACCTACCGCGCGATCGCCCGCCCGCAGAGCGTCGCCAGCGCGAGGATCGACGTCTGCGGGTTCACGCCCGTGTTCGTGGGGAAGACGCTCGAGTCGGCCACGTAGAGCCGGTCGATGGCGTGGTGGCGGAAGTCGGGGCGGACGACCGATCGGGCGCGGTTGCTCCCCATGCGGCAGGTCCCGAACAGGTGGGTGATGGCTACGTGGTACGCCTTCGGGTCGCGGGGTCCTTCGTCCTCGAAGCGGGCCATGACCTCCGGGTCGCTCACCTGTTCGTGCCACCCGTGGACGCCGGGGGTGACGAACTCGGCGCCGGCGGCGAGGAGCAGCTCGCCGAGGACCCGGACGCCCCTCCGCACCTTGGCGACGTCGCCGTCGGTGAGGCCGTAGCGGACGCTGGGCCGGCCCCCCCAGCCGGGCGACACGCGCCCCACCATCTCGGCGCGGATGGCGGCGCCCCACTGCGCGTGGTGCGCCATGTCCCGGAGCTGGCGCGAGAAGGCCTTGCCGACCCCCTCGAGGCGGCTCGCGACGATGGCCGCGTCGTAGCCGAGGACCTCGAACTTGATCCCCTCGCGTCGCAGGCCGATGACCTCGTGCCCCTGCGTCGCACCGCGCCACGCCTCGACGGGCTCCCTGAAGCGGCCCGACACCGAGGTCCCGGGGTGGGCCTGGAAGTTCTCGCCGACCGGCCCCTCGGCGATGCCGCTGCCGATCAGAAGGAGCGGGGTCTGCACCGCGCTCGCCGCGAGGACGACCGCTCGGTCTGCGCGGACCTCGACCGCCCCGCCCCCCGCCGCGCGTCCGACCACGCCGACGGCGCGCCGTCCGTCCCGCAGGATGCCGCTGACCTCGACCTGGCAGAGGATCTGCGCGCCCCTCCGGCTCGCGTCGGGGAGGTAGGTCTCGGTCATCGACTGCTTGTGCCCCTCGGGGCACCCCTGCAGGCAGCGGCCGAGCCCGCGGCAGCCGTCGACGTTGCGCGCGATGGGCCGGTGCTCGAGCCCGAGGGCCTCGGCCCCCTTGGCCATCAGCAGGTTCTTCGGGCCAGCGACCGCGGGGTCGGTCGGGGCGATGTGGAGATCGCGCTCGATCTCGGCGAACGTCGTGGAGAGCTCGTCCCACGGCAGCCCGGCCTCGAGCGCGGGGTCCGCGTCGATCCACCCCTGCCAGACGTCCTTCGGGAGGCGCCAGGAGATCGCCCCGTTGACCACCGAGGTCCCGCCGAGGACCCGCCCCTGAAGGAGCGGCATCGGCGCGTTGCCGAGGGCGACGGACGCCCCCATGTCGCGCCAGAGCTGCGCCATGGCCGAGAACGCGTCGACCGGGAAGTCGGCCGTCTTCACCCACGGCCCCTCCTCGAGGACGACGACGCGCGCGCCGGTCGCCGCCACGGTGCGCGCCACGGCGGCCCCCGCGGGCCCGCTGCCCACGACGACGACGTCGCAGTCGAGCTGGTGCGGCGCGCGGATCGTCCCGCCGTCGGTGACGTTCACGGCTGGACCCCGAGCGCCGCGCGCGCGCCGCGGTCCTGGAACAGCGCGAAGCAGGCGACGATCTTCAGCGTCTGCACGAGCTGGCGGACGAGGAAGAGCCGGCTCGAGAGCGCCGTCGTCAGGTAGCGGTCGCGCCGCGCCTCCTCCATCACGAAGAACGGAGCGAAGAAGCCGGGGGTCACGAGCGGGAGCCAGGTCAAGAGCCAGACGCTCGCGCGGAGGCCGAGGCGGAGCAGCGGGGGCGCGGCGTGGGACAGCGCGGGCCAGAAGGCAGAGAGGTCGAGCGTGGACATCCCGGGGGCAGGGTCGCCTGGCAGGGGAGGGACGAGGGCGTCGAGGAGCAGCCGCAGCCACCGCTGCTCGACCGGCAGCCAGCCCTTCACGCGGTCTCCCCTCGCGGCCGGGGGACGAGGTCGCCGTCGGGGCGCCCCTCGATCTCCGCCAGGGCGGCCTTCGGAAAGTAGATGAAGGCGGCGCAGGTGACGGTGTCGAGGATGGCCGCGGCGAGGAAGAACCGGTACGAGGGGGCGAGCGCCCACCCGACCCACCACGAGCCCGCCGCGTACGCCTTCATGAAGGTCAACGGGACGCGGACGACGTAGAATCGCCGCAGGTTGTACTGCAGCAAGAAGCAGCAGAACCCGAGCGTCGCCACGTTCGCGGCGGCGAGGTAGCGCCAGACGCGGCTCGACGCCTCGGGGAAGGTGTAGCTGCCGCCGCCCAGGAGCTGGTTCACCGCCAGGAACTGGTCCATCGCCGCCTGCGGCGCGAACGAGTAGCTCAGCGCAGGGAGCGCGAAGTTGAGCGTCAGCAGCAGGAAGACCAGCTGGAAGTTGCGGTAGCGGCGCGCTGGCTGCTGGAAGAATGAGCCGAGCCAACCCATCGTGCCTCCAAGGGGCCTACCAAACCGGACGACCGGGCGCCGACGCTACCACGATTCGGTAGTCGACCGTTCTGCGGCGCGTGGGCAGCGCCCCTCGAGCCCGCGGCGGCTACTTCTTCTTCGCCGTCAGCTTGCCGAGGCCCTGCTCGAGGGCCGCCGCGATCTCCTTCGTGGCCGACTCACCGCGGGCCCACTGGTCGGCCTTGAGGAGCGTTGTGTTGGCCGTCTTCGCGAGCTTCGTGCGGCGTGACCGGGACAGTCCGCGGAACGCGTTCTGCGAGTCGGAGGTGGTGAGCGTGACTGCGGACTGGAGGAAGCCTCTCATGGTGGCACCTACTTACCCTGAAACAGGGCGATCCCGCACGCGTTCTTGGCCACCGTCGTGAACTTTGCTTGCCCGAGGCTCGTCGAGTTGAAGGCGACCGTCCCCGAGGCGGTGAACGTCCCGGTCACGCGGACGGCTCCGACGGCCTGCCCGAGCGCGCCGAAATCCCGTGCCAGCTCGCCGAGATCGCCGAGGTCGCCGTCGGCCGCCTTGCGGTGGAGGTCACGCGCGGCGGCGGCGGGGGTCGGGAGGGAGACGAGGTTGGCGCACGGGACCGGCTCGGCCTTCCAGGCGAGGTTTCCCTTCACGGCGCGGTCGCCCGCCGTGAGCGTCCCCGTGACGGTCGCGCGCACGCCGCCCACGGAGAACAGGCCGTTCTTGACCGTCATCGGACCGCCCTGCGGGCCGGCGGCGTCGCCGGAGAGGCGCGCGTCGACTGTGGTCCCGAGCTCGGGCACGCGCACGCCGTAGAAGGCGGCGCGGAGCGTCCCGGTCGCCAGCTCGTTGCTCAGCTGGCTGTAATGCAACGCGATCTCGAGCTGCTGCGGCAGCGTGACGTCCGGGCCGAGCGCCGTCCGGGGGATGCCGAGCGAAGTCGTCGCCATCTTCGGGACCGAGAGCTCGAGCGAGGCGTGGCCCAGGGTGTCGCTGACGAGCAGCGCGTTTGCCCCGTCGGGCACCGCGGGGTCGAACGCGAGGCGGGCGCGCGTCCCCTTCGCGGTGACGTCGACGTTGATGCTCCAGGGGCCGAACGTGCCGCCCCGCGCCTCCACGACCAGGGCCTCCGTGAGCAGGTGCAGCTCGTCGCCGTCCGTGCCCGCCGCGAGCGCGCTGATCGTCCCGCGCACGGCGGTCGCCTCGACGCGCGTCACCTCCTGTCCCGCCGGCTGGCGCCAGAGGAAGTGGGCGGCCGGGACGTCGATGGGGACACTCGTGACGTCGCTCTCCCCCCGCGCGGTCGCCTTCGCCCGGTGAGCCGCCGCCCACCCCTCGAGCGCCTGGAGGACGGCGGGGGCGTCCCCGTCGACGGTCACGTCGAGCTTGCCGAGCGCCACCCTGTTTGGCGAGAGCCCGCGGATCTGCACCTCGGCGCTGGCAATCGTGCAGGTGGCCTGCTCCACGCCGGCCAGCTTCGCGGTCAGGCCGCGCAGCGTCACGCTCCCGTTCGATAGCGAGGCGTCAGTCACCGTGAGCGTGACGCCGTGGGCCGCAGCAGCGGTCACCGCCGCCGCCTGGACGTAGCCGGGGAGCAGCAGAACGCGCGCCCCGACGGCGAGCACTGCGAGCACGACGGTGGTCCCCCCGACGCCGATGGCGATGAGCTTGCGGCGCCCGGCGACGTCGGGCCGGGGGGCAGCGTCGGGCCGGGGACGAGGTGGCGCCGTGGGCGACGCCGCGCTGGGCCTTGCCGCGCGGTCTGGACGCGCCCCGGAGGCGGCCCCCTCGACGGCGGGTCTGGCGGTGCGCGGCTGCCAGCGGATCGACCCGTCCTCCGCGCGCCGTGGAACCAGCGGGTCCTTCCCGCCCGGGGCGCGGAGGAGCGAGCCCGTGTCGGCGTCCTCGAGCGCATCCTCCGGGAGGTTCACCGCGGCCTGCTCCGCGTACATCTCGCGCGTCGGGACGAGCTCCGCCATCGTGCCCTCGGGGCGCCGCGCGGAGTGGGACTCCATCTCCTGGACCTTCGCGGCCCGCGCGACCAGCGTCGCCTCAGCGACCGCCTCGACCCACCGGCCGACCTCCGAGGGGAGCGCCGGGGCCACGGCGCGCTCGAGCTCGAGCGCCATCGCCCGGGCGGTGGCGAAGCGCCGTGCGGGTTCGCGCTCGAGGCCGATGCGGAGCACCTCGTCGAGGCGAGCGGGGATGGCCGGCACTCGCTGCGACGGGGGCGGGATCTCCGCCGCGAGGACGCGCTGCAGCGTCGCCGCGTGGTTGTCGGCGGCGAACAGCGACGTCCCCGTCAGGAGCTCCCACAGCACGATCGAGGCGGCGAACACGTCCGTCCTGGGCGACACGTCCGTCCCCCGCACCTGCTCGGGCGCGAGGTACGCCGACTTGCCGCCCACCGCCGGGTCGACCCGGTCCCCCTTGGCGCGCGCGACGCCGAAGTCGAGGACGCGAGTCGTGCCGTCGGTGCCGACCAGGATGTTCTGGGGGGAGATGTCGAGGTGGACGATTCCGAGCGGCTCACCGAACTCGTTCTTCGCCTCGTGCGCCGCGTGCAGGCCGTGCAGGGCCCCGGCGATGATCGCGCAGGCGACCCGGGCCGGGATCTGCTCGCCCCGCTCGCGCATCCTCGCCTGCAGCCGGTCGAGCGACTCGCCGGCGACGTACTCCATCACGATGCGGAGGTCGTCCCCCTCCGCGATGACGTCGAGCGTCGGCATTACGTTCGGGTGGTGGATGCGTGCGACGAGGCGGGCCTCGTCGAGGAACCGGCTCACGAACTCCTTGTTCTTCGCGTAGCTCGCGTGCAGCACCTTGATGGCGACCGTCCGCGAGAATCCCCGCGCGCCCACCAGCTGTCCGAGGTGCACGGTCGCCATCCCGCCGGCGCCGATCTCCGCGTGGACCTCGTAGCTCCCGCCCCGCTTCTCCGTCGATCCCTGAGGCTCGGCCATCGGCGGCCGAGCATAGACCATCAGCCTAGCGCGCCCAAGCCGAGCCGAGCCGCCTGCGGAGCGTCGTCGCCTCCGGGGTGAGCGCGAAGCGCGCGACGTCGCCGGTGACGGCGTGGGAGAGGAGGGCGTTCAGCGCCGGGAGGCCTGGGGTCGCGAGGGCCTCGCGCAGGTGGGGGTCGTCCAGGGCGACCGCGCGCGCCGTCGCGAGGAGGTCGCCTGCGACCAGGTACGCTGCCCGGGCCGTGCACTGTTCCAGGGCCCGGAGGAAGGCGGACCGGTCCGGGAGCCGCCCTTCCCGCAGCTCCAGGTGAGGCCCGAGCCCCTCGAGCAGCTTGCGCTGCCTCCTGCCGATCGTCCGAGCCACGAGCGGCTCGTAGGTCTGCGCCTCGGGGGGGATCGCGTCGCGGTCCTCCGCCCCGTACCCCGGGGCGACCTGCCGCGCGACCGCGACGAGCCAGCCGATGATCGCGGCCTCACGGAGCTCCATGAGCCACGGGACGCCGAGCAGCGCGCGCGCGGAGGCCCGGGCGAGCGCCGCCACCTGCACCGCCTCGGGGAGCGCCTCGAACGACGCAGGGACGAGCACCCACGGGGCGTCCTGCACGACGACGCGCACGCGGTCGACCACCGGGGAGCTGGCCAGCTCGAGCTCGTCCACCCCGAGGGCGGCGTTCACCCGGTCGAAGAGGGCCCGCAGCGGGTGCCCCGAGCGCGCACCGAGGCGGTCCCGCGCCTGGACGCCGAGCTCGGCGAGGTTCGTCCGGAGGAGCTTGGAGTCGAGGCCGGTCGAGGCGACCGCGACCTCGAGCAGCACGTGACGGCCGACCTTCGGCAGCACGTCCTCGACGAGCGTGGTGCGACCGAGCGGAGTGTGGTGCTCCTCGAGCGGGGGGAGGCGTCGCGTCTTGAGCCAGTCGGCGCGCCCTGGCTCGAGGTCGCCGAGCGTCGCCCGGAGCTCGCTGATGGCGACCGCCTCGTCGGGGCGCTTGTCCTGCTCGAGGAGGCGGTCGAGCAGCGCCAGGGCGACCCCGGCGTCGGATAGCGACGCGAGCGGACGCGGGTCGGGGACCAGCAGCGAGAGGAGGCCCCGGATGGCGAGGTCGCGCGCCCCCGTCCTGGCGTGCGCGTCCGCGAGCTCGAAGCGTGTCTCGTGGAGGGCCGGGTCGAGCTGCACGGCCCACTCGAGGTGCGCGACCCCCTCGTGCAGCCGCTGGAGCGTGTCGACCTCGAGCTGACCGAGCGCCGCGAACCAGCGGGCGTCCGTGAGGCCGGACTCGCGACCGCGCGCGATGAGCTGCTGCAGCGCCCGCGCGTAGCCCGGCGCGTCCAGCCCGGCAGCGCTGCGGAAGAACGCCGCGAGGCGCGCGAACGCCCGCGCGTTCTCGGGGAAGTGGACGATCGCCTCGATGAGCGAGCGCTCGGCGGCCCCGCGCTCGCCGACCTCGACCTCGAGCTCAGCGACCTCCAGGAAGGCGTCGCACTGGCGCTTCGGCTCGGTCTCGGACTTCGCCAGCCGGTGCAGCAGCGGCACGATCTCCCGGGCTGCGGCCGTGCGCTCGGCAGCGCCAGGCGGGGCTTCCTTCGCGCGGAGCTGGTCGATGAGCCCGCGGAGCGCCCGCGGGCTGGCGGGCTGGATGGCGAGCGCCGCGCGGAGCACCCGCTCGTGCTCGTCGGGGCGCGCCAGGACCTTGTCGTAGACGGTCCCCAGGGCGAAGAGCGCGGCGAGCCGGGGGTCGTCCTCCTCGGACCGCGCGACCACCGCCTCGAGCGCGGCAACCGCCTCGGGCCACGCCCGCTGGGCGAGGTAGAGCTCCGCCAGCGCGAGCAGCGACGGCGCGTGCGTGGGGGCGACGTCCCGCACGCGCTCCATGGCCCGGGTCGCCACGCCGACGTCGCGCAGCTCCTCGCGCGCGACGCGGGCGGCCGATGTCCCGAGGAAGATGACCGCCTCGGCCTCGGACGCGCGCTCGAGCGCCGCCCGGAGCACCCCGAGGAGCGCGTCGGGCTGGTCGCGCCCGGCGCTCGCATCGATCAGAGCGGAGGCCGCGGCGACCCAGTCCGGATCGGCGGTCACGGCGAGTTCGAGGAGCGAGACCTCCCGTTCACGTCGCGCGGCGCCGTCGCCCAGGCGGGCGCCGTCGCTAGCCCCGTGCACGAGCTCCGCGGCCTCGAAGTAGTGCCTGGCGCGCGCCTTCGGCTCGAGGGCGAGGTCGGCGAGGATCGTCGCCGCCTCGACTGCCTCTGCGGTGCGACCGAGCTGGTGCGCGTGGCGGCGCAGCCCCCACGCGGCCGTAACCGAGGACGCGTCGATCGAAAGGACGTCGCGGTACCGCTCGAGGGCCTCGGTCGCCGCCCCCTCGTTTGCGTCGCCCTCGCGCCCCTCGAGCAGGTGGGCCAGCATCTGCTGCGTGGCGGCTCGCTCGCTGCCCGACTCGAGTTCGGCCCTGTGCCGGAGGGCGTCCATCACGGCGCGGCGCGCGGGCTCGTCGCCGCCGATCGCGTCCCCGAACCTCGTGCGGACCGTCGCCGACAGCGCCTCGGGGTCGTCCGGAGCGAGCCCCAGGATGCGGGCGTAGGTGGTGCGCCCGGGGTTGGAGTCGACGCGCCACTCCTCCAGCTCGGCCAGCGCCCAGAGCGCCCCCAGCTCGGGGCGGGAGCCGCGGAGCGCGTCGGCCTCCTGCGCGAGTATGTCGGCGAGCGGCGCCCACGCCTCCGCGCGGCGGTGCAGCCGCTCGAGGAGCCGCAGCGCCGGCAACCCCTCCGCGCCGCGACCGACGAGCGGCGCGAGGAGCGCGCCGGCCAGCGCCCGGTCCTCGCCGGCCGTGACGAGCTCGAGCGCGCGGTCGAGCGGGTGCGCCGGGCGCCCCCCCGGGGCGCGGACCCGGACGCGCTCGAGGCGGTCGGCGATCATAGCGTCGCCCGGGGCAGCGCGGAGCGCCTCCTCGTAGGCCGCGAGAGCGTTGGTGTCGTCGGCCAGCGCGTGCTCCGAGAGCTCGGCGACCCGCACCAGGTGCCGCGCTCGCTCCTCGTCGCGGGGAGCGCCGGAGGCCAGCTGCTCGTGGGCTTCGCGCAGCGCGCGCGGATCGCCCAGCGTCGCGAGGACCCGCGCGATGGCCGCGGCGACACGCGGGTCGTCCGGGTCCCCGTCCCGGGCGCGGCGGAGCGTGGCGAGCGCCGTCGCGGGGAGCTTCCGGTGGACCTCGTCGACCTCGGCCAGGCGGAGCAGCAGGCCCAGCCGTTCGTCCGCGTCGGCGCGCGCGACGCTCTCTTCGAGGGCGCGCGCCACGAGGTCCCACCGCTCGGCGTCCTCGTGGAGGCGGATGACTAGCCCGCGCGCTTCGGCGTGCGCTGGGTCGGCTGCGAGCACCTCGGTCGCCATGGCGAGCGCGAGCGCGGGATCGAGCCGAGCGACGGCGGTCGCGGCGCGCGTCTTGAGGTCCAGCGCCTCGGGCTCGCTCCGGGCGACGCTCGCTTGCGCCAGCAGGGCCTTTGACAGCGTCCGGTCGTGCCCGGCGCGCGCCGCTGCGCGCGCGAGGCCGAGGAGGGCCCCCACCCGCGCCGGCTCCATCGCGAGGATGGCTTCGTACGCGGCGGTCGCCCGGGCCAGATCGCCCAGCGTCTCCTCCGCCAGCAGCGCCACCTTCTCGAGGTACGCGACCCTCTGTCCGGCGTCGCCCGCGACCTCGGCAGCGCGCGTGTAGAGCTCCATGCGCGCCCTGGCCTCCGGGTCCTTCGTCGGCCTGGCGAGGAGCCGCGTCAGCGCCTCGAGCACCGCGGGGTGTCCCGGCGTGGTCGTCCAGGCCGCCTGCAGGTGCACCACGGCCTCGTCGGGGAGCCCGAGATCCCGCTCGGCGATCTTCGCGGCGGTCATCAGGCTCGCGACGCGCCTCGCGGGACCCCCCGCCCGGGCGGCCTCCCGCACCCAGAGGGCGACCCTCGGCGCGTGTCGCCCAGCACGGGCGAGGACCCGGTCGAGCTGCGCCACCGTCGCCGCGTCGGGCCGGTCCTTCAGCGTCGCCTCCAGGTCCGCGATGGCGGCGTCGAGGTCCCCTGCCTGCTCGGCTGCGCGGGCGAGCAGCACCAACGCGTGCGCTCGCTCGTGGGGGCTCTCGAGGAGGCCGAGCTCCGCGCGCCTCCACCGGACTGCGTCGTGCCGGCGCCCCGCAGCCTCGAGCAGGCGGACAAGGTCGTCCAGCACGCGCAGATCGACGCTCGGCGCCGTGGGGGCGCGGCCCGCGGCCCGCTCGAGGAGCACGATGGCGCGGGCGGCGTCGTGTGTTGCCAGCCGGGCGACGGTGGCCGCCTCGAGCTCCAGGCGCGCGGCCCGCGACGGGTCGGCCTCGATGCGCCCCTCCTCGTCGAGCAGGTCGACGAGGGCGCTCGCGTCGCCATGCCGCACGACGTGCCGGACCATGGCACGCCGTGAGGGACCGACCCCCGGGGCCAGCGAGAGCGCCCGCGTCAGGGCCCTCCGCGCGGCGTCGACCCTGCCGAGCCGCGACTCGAGGATGGTGCTGCGCTCAACCTCGAGCCATGCGGCCATGCCGGGCGCGTCGACGTACGCCTCGGCCATCACGCCCAGGTGGTCAGCCTCGGCCTCCCAGTCCGCAGCGCCGGCCCTCTCGCTCGACGCGAGTATCGCCTCCTTGCCGCGGAGCCCTGCGGCGTGCCGCGGCTCGTGCGCAAGGACGTGCGACCACGCTACCAGTGCGTCGGCCGGCCGCCCGTCCGCCCAGAGGAGCCGCGCCCGCTCGGCGAGGAGTGATGTCCTCAGCGACCCATCGCCGGCCTGCGCCAGCTCAGCGTCGACGTGTTCGAGGAGCGCGTCGGCGGCCCCCCGGGCGTGCAGCCTGCGCCGCAGGAGCGCGTGCATCGCCGGGAGCGCCGGGTGCTTCTCGAGCGCGGCCCGCGCCGAGGCGACGGCCATCGAACCTTCCCCCATCAGCTCCTCGAGCACCGCGCGCTCGGCCAACGCGCGCCCTAGGGCCACCCGATCTTGAGCGGCGTCCAGGGACGTGATGCGTGCCTGCAAGAGCTCGAGGACCGGCCCGCGCGTCGCGGACTGGGGCAGCGGCGGCGGGGCGTTCCCTGACCGGGCCCTTGGGGCCGGCACGGGCCTGATCGACGCGCGCTTGTGAGGCGGCGGCGGTGGCAGGTGTGGCGCCGTGACCGCGGGGAGCAGCGGTGGAAGGTTCGGGGGGGCGGCCGGCGGTAGCGGAGGCGGGACGACGGGGGGGAGGGAGCCGGGCTTAGGGCGGGGGGCCACGGCGGGCGGCGCGGCTTCGGCGGCAATCGGCGACGGCTCGGGAGCGAGCCGGGGGAGCGGCGGAGGGCTGGAGCGGCGCTGGGGCGGCTCGGTGACCGTCGCCTTGCGCGGGACGGGCGGCGGGGCGGCCGAGTGGTGCATGTTCTCGCGCTTCAGCATGAGCGGCTCGGCGTCCTCGCTGAGCGGCGGGTTTTCGTCGGTCGTCTCGAGCGCGCCGAGGAGGTCGTCGACGGAGAGGACGGAGGTGCGCTCGTCCGAGCTGACGAGGTCGTCCATCGAGACCACCGACGGCGGGTTCTCGACCTCCGCCTCCGAGGGGGCGAGCTCGAGGACCGGGCCCTTCCTCGCCCGGGGCTGCGCGACGAGGGGGATCGGCGGGCCGCTGTCGGCTGGCCTCTTCGAGGAGGGGGATTCCGCGTCGTCGTCGGCCATGGTCCGGTAGGGGGCTCATGCTCGCACGAATTTGCGAGGCGCGGGGGAGGGGGCGTCGTCGGGCGGTGCGGCGGGGCGCGAGTGCGGTACCATGGTCAACGTGAGCGGGCGCGCCTTCGCTTCTGGCTTGCTCGTCGCCTGCGCGGTCGCATCCGGCGCGGGGTGCACGTTCCTCGTCAACTTCGACGATCGCCTGGGTGCCGGCTGCTCGGACGGGCCGTGCGACGCGGGAGCGACGCGCGACGCGACGCTCGAGGGCTCAGCCGCCGACAGCACCCCCGCAGTCGACGTCACCACGCCGACCGACGTCACATCGCCGTTGGACGTGGGCAACTGCTCCGTCCTCTCCGAGGGGGAGCCGTGCGCGCACGCCGATTCTTGCCGCGGCCCCTCGACGTGCCACGCCGGCGTCTGCGCGCTCCACCCGCTCGCCGACGGGACGTCGTGCGGCGTCGCGCCGGACGCCTGCCACAGGGCCCCTGTCTGCGCGTCCGGCGTCTGCGCTCCCCCCGCTCCCGTCGCCGACGGGACGTCGTGCGGCGCGGCCCCCGACGCCTGCCATGAGGCCCCAGCGTGCAGCGCCGGCGTCTGCGACAAGCCCGCGGCCGCGGCCGATGGGACGAAATGCGGCACGGCCCCCGACGCGTGCCACACCGCTCCGACGTGCTCCAAGGGGGCCTGCGGGGCGGCCGCCGCGCTCCCCGAGGGGGCACAGTGGAGAAGCGGCGACGCCTACGCCCGCTGCTGCGGCGGGAGCCCCGTCGAGACGAAGACGAGCGCCAACTGCGGCGTGTGCGGCTGGGTCTGCGAGTCGGGCCTCGCCTGTCAGCTCGTCGACGGCGCCTACCTCTGCACGGGCTGCACGGCGAACAGCGAGTGCGCGTCGGGGTGCTGCTCCACCGTGCCGGCGCCCAACCACTGCTCGCCGAGCAACTGCGCGGGGTCGTGCCAGACGAACGCCTGCACGGGCGGCTCGCACTGCGTCGCCGGCGCGAGCGTCGACTACTGTTCTTATTGACCGGCCGACAGGACGACCACGCGCGCTCCAGGGGAGTCGGCGACGTAGGCCGTCCCCCGGGCGTCGGCGACGGGGTTGCGCGCCCCCTCGTGCGTGTCGCCGGTCGCGACGACCGTCAGCTCGCCACGCGGGGAGAGTTCGGCGACGGTGAGTCGGGCCGCCTTGCCGGCCGCGACGAAGAGGCGGTGGGTGGCCCCCTGGTAGTCGACGTTGTCGACGCCGGCCCCCGTGTCGAGCCGCCCGAGCAGCGCGCCGTCGTGTGTCCCGTCGAGCACCTGGACGTGATCGGTGCACGCGACGATGACGAAGGACGTCGCGCTGTCGACCGCGAGGCCGCGCGGGCCGTCCTCGCCGCACCCCGGGCTCCACGTCGCCTTCACGGCGCGCGTGGCGACGTCGATCACGACCGTCCTGTTCCTGTCCTCGAGGTTGGTGAAGAAGAGTCCGTGCGCCTCGTCGACGGCGTACCCCTCGGGCGCCCCGCCGACCTTGACGGTCCCGATCACGGTGAGGCGCCCGCCAGTCGAGGCGTCGAGCACCGTCATCGACTCGTCCGCCGGCGTCGTCACCCACACTTGCTTCGACCGCGCAACGTAGGCGACGCCGTCCGGGGCGTGCGGGAGCGTGAGGCAAGGGCGGACCTCCAGCGTCTTCAGGTCAACCGGGCAGATCTCGTTCGAAGCTCGGTCGCCGACGTAGGCGAAGCCGTCGCCGAGAGTGACCGAGCTCGGCCCGACAACCCGCTTCTTGCCGTGCGCATCGCGCTCCGCGCTCTTGAACCCGTCGACGCGCTTCATCGCCCCGCTCGCCACGTCGAGGACGTCGACGCTCCCCGTGACGCCGACCGGCACCCAGACGCGCCCGCCGGTGGCCCCCGCGCTCGGCGGCTCGTACGCGATGTAGTCGAGCGAAGCGGGCGCCGTGGCTCCGGGGAGCGGCACGTCGCGGCTCGTCCAGCGTGCAGGGGCGTTGGACCCGGCCGGCGCGGAGGGCGCGGCGACGGTCGTGGCGGGGGCAACCGGAGTGGTGGGCTGGCCGGCGCACGAGGCGGTGAGCGACGCGGCGCCGAGGAGCGCGAGGGGGATCTTCATCCCGTCCTCTCTAGCGCGCCTCGCGCCCGAGCGGTGAGGCCTCCTATCAGAACGGGCGGCCGTGCAGCGTCCCCTCGGTCAGCGCGGCGAGGGGGCCGCAGCCCGAGGGTCCGAGATCGTGGAGCTCGAGCGGGTCGGTCGCGAGGTCGAAGCAGTTCCATGCATGGTCGGCCTGCGTGCCGACCAGCTTATGCGTCCCGGCGATGGCCCCGGCATTGCGGAAGGCGCACGCCCAGAGCTCGGTGCAGTTCGTGAAGATAACCGGAGTCTCGACCGGCGACCCGCCGCGCAGCAGGCTCTGGCCGACGAAGGCGCTCGAGAGCTTCGCCATTGCCGGGTCGTCCATCACGCCGACCAGGTCGAGGAGCGTCGGCAGGACGTCCATTGTCGTCAGCGGCGTGTCGCGGAGGGCGCGCAGCTGCCGCTCCTCGCTCGCGCTCAGCGTGCCGGCGGGGGCGTCGATCCACGCGGGGATGCGGATCTCGGGCTCGAATAGCGTGCCCGTGTGCCCGAACGCCCCCTTTTCGTAGAGCTGCTCGCCGTGGTCGGACATGAAGACGATGACCGTCCGCGACCCCTCCGGCCGCGCGCGCACGGCGTCGATGAGGCGGCCGACGGCGCGGTCCTGGTGGTAGATTGCGTCGGCGTAGCGGTTGGCGATCTCCTTCGCGTGGAGCGGGCCGGTGTCCGGGTCCTGCGGCTGGAACGGCGCATCGGCGTCGTCGATGGCGTACGGCATGTGCGTGTTCGACAGGTGCACCACCGCGAAGTACGGCTCGCGCAGCGACGTGAGCTCGCGGTTCACGTATGTCACGAGGCCGCCGTCGTCCGAGCCCGTCTCGAGGTCGGCGTCGGGCTCGAGCGCCGTGGCGCTCACGTAGTGGCCCCAGTCGATCCCTTGAAGCCACGCCCCCGAGTTGCCGAAGAGGAGGTTCTGCGAGGTCCAGTAGGCGGTGTCGACGCCGGCCGCATTGGCGTACTCCCAGACAAGCGGGGCCGAGTGCAGCGCCTCGCGCGACGCGTAGGGCGCGATGCCGGACCACATCACGCCGAGCGAGATGGCGGTGGTCGAGTCGACCGCACGCATCTGCGTGAAGGGGAGGCGCCCGGGGGCCGCCGCGTTGGAGAAAGGGGTCGTGTGGCAGTCCGGGTCGTAGCTGACGCACGTGCTGGCGGCGCGCACCGACTCGGTCAGCACGAAGAGGACGTTGCGGGGCCGCGCGGGGCGGGCCGCGAGCTTGGGGACGGGGAGAGGGGAGCGGACGCCGGGGTGGGCGCGCGCCAGGCAGGGGTTCCTGTCCCAGAGGGCGCGGCCGAGCTGTCCCATGCCGCTCACGTAGAGCGCGTCCATGGGTCCGATGTCGCGCTCGTCCACGCGCGGCGGGACGAGGGCCATCACGACCAGGCTCACCATCCCGAGGTCGCCGGCCAGCCGACGGGCGGTCCGCCGAGGGGGGGCCACGCGGCGCTGCACGAGGCCGAGGACGACGATGGCGGCCATCGGCGGGAGGACGGCGCGGAGGAAGCTCCCCGAGTCGAACCAGAGCTGCTGTCCGATGCTGGGGAGCATCGCGGTGCCGACGAGCATCGAGCTCGTGCTGAGGAACGCGCGGTAACGGCTCCACGTATAGAGCTGACCGCCGACAGCAATGAACGCAAGGAAGACGACGAGCCCGCGCGCGCACCAGCGGAAATAGCCGCGTCGCGCGGTCGCCGCGAGGAGCAGCGAGCCCCACGCGAGGAGGCCGAGGGCGGCGGCGCCGAGGTACGTGAGACCGATCATTCGGCCGGCGCGAAGCGGGGCCCCCTTCTCGAGGACGAGGTCGCACGCGATGACGAGGAGGCCTGGGAGCGTGAGCAGCGCCCGTCCCGTCCAGCGCCGGGCCCGCGCGCGCCCGCGGCGACCGTCGTGCGACACGGTCGTCCGGGCGAGCCCCGATGACGTGACATCGGCATGACGGGACGCGGGCATCATCGCAACACTGCGGATATCACGAGCGGGCCGCCGCGGGCCACGTCGCGCAGCGGCGGACCCGGGGCCTGTCAAGGTCCGGTTCGGGTGCCATCCTGACGCCGGGGGCAGTGGACGGATGAGCCTCCGCCGGAGGCACCGCTCCTGCATGCCGAAGAGCGACACCGCGCGCGTGCAGGTCTGCTACCCTCTCGCCACGTAGCTTCCACCCCCTTCCGACCAACGATCGACCGATGGACGAGCAAGACGAGGCGCTGAGCGCGCGGGCCCATGCACGCCTGGGGTCGACGCTTCGTGGTAAGTACCGCCTCGACCGCGTCCTCGGCATCGGCGGCATGGCGACGGTCTTCGCCGCGACGCACCGGAACCAGGCCGAGTTGGCCGTCAAGTTGCTCCACCCCGAGCTGAGCCTCCGGGAGGACCTGAAGAAACGGTTCCTCCGCGAGGGGTACGTCGGCAACTCGGTAAAGCACCCCGGGGCGGTGCTGGTGGTCGACGACGATATCGCCGAGGACGGCTCGGCCTTCCTGGTGATGGAGCTGCTGCGAGGCAGATCGCTCGAGGAGCTATGGGAGCGCGGGGGGCGGCACCTCTCGACGCGCGTCGTGACGGCGCTCGCCGTGCAACTGCTGGAGGTCCTCGCGGCCGCCCACGAGAAGGCCATCGTCCACCGCGACCTCAAGCCCGCAAACCTCTTCCTGAGCCTCGACGGCACCCTCAAGGTCCTCGACTTCGGCATCGCCCGGCTCCGTGACGCGTTCGGTGGCGGCGAGCACGCCACGCGCACCGGCACCCTCATGGGGACGCCCGCGTTCATGGCCCCCGAGCAGGCGCAGGCCATTGCCACCGAGATCGACGCGCAGACCGACCTGTGGGCCGTAGGCGCCACGATGTACACGCTCCTCAGCGGGCAGCTAGTCCATGACGGCGACAACAGCTCGCAGCTGCTCATTCGCGCCGGCACCACGCGAGCCCGCCCGCTCCTGACGGTCGCGCCCGACGTCGAGCCCCCCATCGCCGCGGTGGTCGATCGCGCCCTCAATTTCGAGAAGGCCGGACGATGGCCGAGCGCCGAGGCCATGCGCGACGCCCTGCTGGCCGCCGCCGTGGCCGCCCACGGGCAGGCCCCCGGGCGCGACGTCCTCACGACCCTCATCGAGGCCGACCCCCCTACCCGGCGTCGCGACAGCGTCCAGGCCCCCCCCGGCTCGGGCGTCGGCAGCGGCGTCCACTCTCCGCGGCTCATCGTCAACGGCGAGGAGAACGTCCGCGCTGGCGACCCGACGTTCGCCACCCCCGCCGGCAACCGCCCCCCCCCCCCGGGCCGCGTCTCCGCCCCCAGCGCGAGCACGGCGATCAGCGTCGCCCCCGCCCTCCCGGCGCGCCCCGCCCTTCCGGGGATATCGACGGCGAACCCGGTATCGGCCGAGGCTCCATCGGTGGCGCGACACCGCTCGTCCGCGCCGCTCCTGGCGGTCGTGACGGCCGGAGCCCTCGTCGTCGCAGCTATCGCCGTCGGGTTCGCATTCACCCGGACGAAGGGGACCACCACCTCGAGCACGGTAGGCACCACCACGGCGCCCCCCCCGCCCCCGTCGGCGACGGTTGCCCCCTCCGCGACCGCGGCGCCCCCATCAACCGCGACGGCCCCCCCCCCTGCGACCGTCCCGAGCGCTGTCGAGACCGCCGCCCCGACCGCCAGCGCCCCGCCGGTCGTTCACACGGCGAAGGCCACCGTGACCGCTCCGCCAGCGCCGCCCCCCCCTACGAAGCCCGCGGCTACCGTCGCGGTCGACTGCTCGAGCCCCTACACGCTCGACGCCGACGGAAAGAAGAAGTGGAAGCTCGAATGCCTGCACTAGGGCGAGTCGGTCGAGGCTGCATCGGTCCCATCGCCGTGCTGTGCGCGCTGCTGGGGGCGACCCGTTCCGCGCGGGCGGTCGACAAGGTCACCGCCGCGAGCTGCGTCCAGGCCAACGAGCAGGCCAGCACGCTCCGGAGCGCCGGGAAGCTTCGCGAGGCGCGCGCGCAGCTGCGGCTCTGCTCGGCCCAGGGGTGCCCCTCGGCCGTGCGCAACGACTGCCTCGCCGGCGCCGCTCAGGCCGACAGCGACGTGCCGACGGTCGCCTTCTCGGTGCAGGACCCTTCCGGCAACGATCTCAGCGCCGTCAAGGTGAGCCTCGACGGTCAGCCGCTGGCCGAGAAGCTCGACGGGAAGGCGCTCGACGTCGACCCGGGCGAGCACGTCTTCCGGTTCGAGGCCGTCGGGCAGCCTACCGTCGAGAAGCGCCTCGTCATCGTCGAGGGGCAGAAGAACCGCCACGAGAGCGTGATGTTGGGGGAGCCGAAGGTGGCCCCGGTCGTCACCGGTCCGGTCCCCATCGCGCCGGTCACACCCCGTCCGCCCGAGGGGATCACCCGGAAGGGGGCGGGGATCGCCCTGGGCGCTACCGGGCTCGGGCTGCTCGCGGTCGGGGGCGTCTCTGGCCTCCTAGCGACGCTTGAGTGGAGCTCGGCCAAGTCCGCGTGCGGTCCGACCTTCCCTGTTTCGTGCGCCAATCTCAGCGCCGCGAACTCCGACCGGAGCACGACGATGGTGGCGAGCGCCGTCGCGGACGTCACGCTCGGCCTCGGCGCCGTGGCCGTCATCACGGGCGCCGTGCTCGTGCTGTCGGCCCCTCCACCGCGGCAGGGGAGCACCGGGGCCGCGCGCCTCTCCGTGACCCCCCAGTTCGGGCCCGAGCGGGGCGGCGTAGTGCTGCAGGGGAGCTTCTAATGGCCCGACGTGTGCCACCCGCTGTCATCGCCGTCGCTGCAGGGCTCACGCTTGCGGCCGCGGGGGCCTGTTCGCAGATCCTCGGCGTCCAGGACATCCCGACCAACCCCCCCGACGCCGGGGTCGACGCGGCGAGCCATCACGATGGGACGGTCGATGCCCGCGAGGGGGGCCGACACGACGCCGGAGCCGACTCGAGCGATGGCGGGGCCGTCCGGCTGCCGACGTGCGAGGCCGGCGCGAGGCGCTGCTCGGACGACGGCGTGCACGTGCAGAGCTGCCTCACCGACGGCGGCTGGGGGGTCTCGGCGACCTGCTCCGGCGAGACGCCCGTCTGCGCCGGCGGCACGTGCGCCTGCGCGCCCGCCGACCGCAAGTGCACGGCCGACCAGGTGCCCGAGGTCTGCGCGCCGAGCGACGGCGGACCGCCCGTCTGGCGCGAGGCCGGGGCAGCCTGCACCGGCGGCTGTACCCTCAGCGGTTGCGCGGCGATCGCCCCGAGCTGCGCGGCCGCGGATGGCGGCGCGGCCAATCTCCTCGGCCTCACAGACTGCGCGAGCACCGACGGTGGCGCGCAGAGCTGCTGCACGAGCCACGAGGTCCCGGGCGGGACCGTGGAGCTGAGCTATGACGGCTACAAGCACGACGGCGGCGCTGACTACGCGAAGCACGTCGGCTCCGCGTCGGTGAGCCCCTTCCGGCTCGACCGCTTCGAGGTCACCGTGGGGCGCTTCCGCCGCTTCTTCGAGGCCTCGCCCGGCGGCTGGACGAAGACCTCCGGATGGGCCCCCCCGTCGGGGTCAGGGAAGCACACGCACCTCAATGGCGGTCAGGGGCTCCTCGACGCCGCGTCGGACGGCGGGGTGGCCTACGAGAAGGGGTGGGATCCGGGGTGGAACAGCGCCCTCTGGCAGGCGATGAACGCGCTGCAAGGCGGCACCACCACGGCGGCCTGCACCAGCGGATTTCCCACGTGGACCCCCATCCCTGGGACGACTGGCAACGAGGAGGAGGCGATGAACTGCCTCACATGGCCGCAGGCCTACGCCTTCTGCATCTGGGACGGCGGCTTCCTCCCGAGCGAGGCCGAGTGGAACTACGCGGCGGCCGGCGGGAACGAGCAGCGGAGCTACCCGTGGTCACCGTCCCTCGCCGACCAGCGCCAGCGCGACGGCGGGCGCCCCGACGAGACGATTGACTGCAACCACGCCAACTACGAAGGGTGCAACCCTGGCCCCGAGGCCGTCGGCTCGCACTGGGCGTCGGGCGACTCGAAGTGGCTGCAGTCCGACATGGCCGGCAACGTCGCCGAGTGGACGCTCGACGTCCACCGCCCCACGTACGCGGCCTCGTGTCCCGACTGCGCGATCCTCGGCCCTCACTCCGATGCCTCCGTGCCGATCCGCGTGCGCCGGGGCGGCTACTACCTCAGCCTCGCGCCTTACGTGCTGGTCGCCTATCGCGGCTACGACCTGCAGAGCAGCGATGCCTACATCGGCGGCGTGCGCTGCGCCCGCGCTCCCTGAACGTCGCCCGCCTTTCGGCGTTAGGGCGGCACGCGCGCGGGGTCGCCGGCGTCGCGCCGCGCTGGCTTCTGCCTGCTACCCGCCGCAGGTGACGTTGCAGTTGTCGTTGCAGCAGACCACGGTGCCGTTGCCGCAGGGCGTCCCGTCGGGGACGCACGCGGCCGTGCCGCAGTAGCCCTCGCTCGTCACCGAGAGGCCGGCGCAGCAGGTGGCGTCCGGCCCTGGCATCACCCCCTCGACGACACAGCCGCCGCACGCCCCCTTGAAGCACGTGTCGCTGCAGCAGGTCCCGAGGCCGCCGCCGCACGGGACGCCGTGGGCAAGGCAGACGAAGGCGTCCACCATCGCCCCCGTGGCCGAGTGCTCTCCGCCATCGGCCGCGGCCCCCACGGCGCCGTCCATCTCGTAGGGGGCGCCGGTGCCCGACGTGTTGCTTGCCGCCGCGTCGCTGGTGAGGTCCGCCTTCCCGCTGCCGCTGCCTCTCGCGGACCCCGGGGGCGTGTTGCCTCCAGCGTCGACGCTGGACCGTGGGGGTGTCTCGACCGCGCCCGTCGACCCGGCGCTGCTGCACGCCAGCGCCGAGACACACAGTGACACAAGTACCCTGGTCCGCATCGTCAGTGCCGCAGGCGACACCCGCTGACAGTCGCGTTGCTCAGCCATTCCGTCATCCTTCTTCATCAGCTCCTCCCGCGCAACCTGGTGCCCCTCGCCGGCGGCCCTGTGTTCCCCGGGCCGTCCCGCCTGTCGCGCGCCGCGACGGGCTCGACTCCCGGTGCCTACCGTGCGGCGCGCGGCCTAGCCGCCGCAGGTGACGTTGCAGTTGTCGTTGCAGCAGACCACCGTGCCGTCGCCGCACGGAGTCCCGTCCGGGACGCACGCCGCCGTGCCGCAGTAGCCCTCGCTCGTCACCGAGAGGCCGGCGCAGCAGGTGGCATCCGGCCCCGGCTTCACCCCCTCGACGACACAGCCGCCGCACGCCCCCTTGAAGCAGGTGTCGCTGCAGCAGGTCCCGAGCCCGAGGCCGCACGGGACGCCGTGCGTCAGGCAGACAAAGGCATCGACGGCTCCAGTGACCCCGGCCCCCCCGCCATCGGGCATGTCGAACGCACTGCCCGTTGCGGCGTCGACGCTCCCCGCTGTGGGAGTGGCCACGGTCTGGCTGTTCCCAGCGTCGCTCGCGGACGTCGTCTTCCCGCTAGCGACGCCAGTGCCGCTGCCGGTACCGGCGGTGTCGCCTGGAAGGCCCGTGCGGGACGCCGCATCCGTTCCGCCCGCCGCCCCCCCTGGCGAGGAGCTCGTCGACGCGGCGCCGCTGCACGCCAGCATGACGACACAGAGTGGCACAAACAGCCAGGCCCGCGTCGCCGGTGTCGTGGGGGACAGCAGCTTACCATCGCCTCCCTGAGCCATTCCGCCATCCTTCTTCATGTCTTCCTCCTGCGCAACCGGGTACGCCGCACAACCGCTGCAAGACCGGCGCCGACTGTTGGACTTGCGTCTATGCGCATCAGGGCATAGAAGGTAGTCGTGCTCGAGGCCGCCGTCCCGTCCAGTCCGAGCTCGCCGCGCTGGGAGCTCTACCGCGTGCTCTCCGAGCCGATCCGCCTCCGGCTCCTGGCGCTCGCCGCCGAGGAGGAGCTGGCCGTCGGGGAGCTGGCCGACCTGCTCGGCGAGAGCCAGCCGAACATCTCGCGCCACGCCGCGGCGCTGAAGCAGTCGAACCTCCTGGTCGTGCGGAAGCAGGGGACGCGGGCGCTGCTCCAGCTGCGAGCCGAGGCCGGGGCCGACCCGGTTGTCCAGGACGCGCTGACGAGCGGCCGAGCCCTGTGCGTGAGCGACGGCAGCCTCGCGCGGGTCGCCGAGGTCGTGCGGGCGCGCGACGCCGCCGCCCGGGAGTTCTTCGCGCGCCCCGTCGAGAGCTCGGTGGCGCGCCCGGCCCCCGAGCTCGGGGCGTACGTGCGGATGCTCGCTCCCATCCTGCCCAGGGCCGGGCTCGCGGTCGACGCTGGTACGGGGGACGGCGGGCTCCTCGACGTCCTGTCACCTGCCTACGAGCGCGTCATCGCCGTCGACCGTTCGGAGGCACAGCTCGCGCGGGCCCGGGAGCGCGTGGCGTTGCGGCGGTTCGACAACGTCGCGTTCGCGCTGGGCGAACTCGACAGCGCCGCTGTCCGGGCCTCCGTGGGGCCGGGGGCCGACGCCGTGTTCGCCGCGCGTCTGCTTCACCACGCGCCGAAGCCAGCGGTCGTCGTGGGCCAGCTCGCGGCGCTCTGCAGCGCCGGAGGGACGGTCGTCGTGCTCGACTACCTGCACCACGACGACGAGGCGATGCGCGAGCAGGCCGACCTGTGGCTCGGCTTCCGCGCCGCGGAGCTCGAGTCCTTCGCGCGCGACGCGGGGCTCGTCGATCCACGGGTCCGTGTCATCCCGGCGGCGCTCAACGGCAAGGGGCCGGACGCGCACCTCACGTGGCAGCTCCTCGTGGCGAACAAACCGATGCCCTCCACGCGCGTGGAGGGTGGGACGAACCAGGACAGCGTTACGAAGCGAAGAAAGGCACTCGATCATGGCTGAGAATTTCAAGGTTAAGGACATCTCGCTCGCAGAGTGGGGTCGCAAGGAGATCACGATCGCGGAGAGCGAGATGCCGGGCCTCATGGCGCTTCGCGCCGAGTACGGCAAGCAGCAGCCGCTCAAGGGGGCGCGCATCGCCGGATGCCTCCACATGACCGTGCAGACCGCCGTGCTCATCGAGACGCTCACGGCGCTCGGCGCCGAGGTCACGTGGACCAGCTGCAACATCTACTCGACGCAGGACCACGCCGCCGCCGCCATCGCGGCGACCGGCGTGCCGGTCTTTGCCTGGAAGGGCGAGACCGAAGCCGAGTACGACGAGTGCATCGAGCGGCAGCTCACGGCCTTCAAGGGGGGCAAGGGGCCGAACATGATCCTCGACGACGGCGGTGACCTCACCGTCATCGTCCACAAGAAGCACGCGCACCTCTTCTCTGGCTCGGATCCGATCCGCGGCCTCTCCGAGGAGACGACGACGGGCGTGCACCGGCTCTACGAGATGCACAAGAAGGGGGAGCTCAAGGTCCCCGCGCTCAACGTCAACGACTCGGTCACCAAGTCGAAGTTCGACAACCTCTACGGTTGCCGCGAGTCGCTCGGCGACGGCCTGAAGCGCGCCACTGGCGTCATGTTCGCCGGCAAGGTCGCGATCGTGGCCGGCTACGGCGACGTGGGCAAGGGGTGCGCGCAGTCGCTGCGCGGCCTCGGCGCTCGCGTCATCATCACCGAGATCGACCCGATCATCGCGCTGCAGGCCGCGATGGAGGGCTACCAGGTCACGACGATGGAGAAGGCCGCTCCCCAGGGCGACATCTTCGTCACGGCGACCGGCTGCATGAACGTCATCCGCGCCGATCACATGAAGGCCATGAAGAACCAGGCCATCCTGTGCAACATCGGCCACTTCGATTGCGAGATCGACGTCGCGTGGCTCGAGAAGAACCCGGAGATCAAGGAGGAGAACGTCAAGCCTCAGGTCGACCAGTTCATCTTCCCGGATGGCAAGCGCATCACGCTCCTGGCCCGCGGCCGGCTCGTGAACCTCGGCTGCGCGAACGGCCACCCGTCGTTCGTAATGAGCTCCTCGTTCTCCAACCAGACGCTCGCGCAGATCGCGCTCTGGACCGACACGAAGAGCTACTCGGTCGGCGTCCACGTCCTGCCGAAGAAGCTCGACGAGAAGGTCGCCGCGCTTCACCTCGGGAAGCTCGGCGTCGAGCTGACCAAGCTCACCGCGGAGCAGGCGTCGTACCTCGGCGTCAGCGTCGAGGGGCCGTTCAAGCCTGAACACTACCGGTACTGACCGGCAAGGCGACCGCAGCAAGACGGCCGGCCCTCGGGAGAGGGTCGGCCGTCGTCGTTTGTGCGGGTGGACCTACTGGGCCGTCGGGTCGTCCTCGCGCCCCACGAAGAGGATGCTGTTCGATGCGACATCGCGGATGAAGAAGAAGAAGCTGTGGTCGACGGTCACCGTGACCTGCTTGGACGGGGCCGCCGTGCCTACGCCGATGACCGCCGTGGCAGCCGCGGCCTCGGTGCCGCTCTCGTCGACGTCGACGAAGGCCTGGTGGAGCACGTCGCCGATGAAGATCCCGCCGGCCGGGATCATCGCCGTGAAGTCGGCGGTCGACGGATCGAAGGCGTCGGTCATGCCGAGCGCCTTGAGCTCGGGCACCAGGCTGACGGTCCCGCCATGGATCTTGAAGCTCGGCATCTGCAGCTGGATGCCGTACCCGCCTGATAGCCCGCTTGTGACGTCGTCCATCAGCTTCCCGCTGAGCCCCGCCTCGACCGCCGCGTAGGCCCCCGTGTCGGGGAGCACGATGATCATCGACGTCGTGTTGCCCACGTACGGCAGCTCGACGGCCTGGTAGTTCGACCCCTTCATGTACGCCGTCGCGGCGTCACTCGAGCTCATCCGCGGCGCCTGGACTGTCGTGTCGTCCGCGCGCGTGAACGTGCCGGTGGTCGTCTGCTTCTTGTCGAACTGCGTCTGCCAGGCGGCGTCGAAGTAGACGGCGTTGACGATGACGAAGCGGGTCGCCGACGTGATGGCGTCCTTGCCGAGAAGCGGGTCGATCTTGTCGTTCGTCTTGCTGGCGACCCAGGCGTTGATGGAGGCCTCGGCCTCGGTGGGCTGGTGGACGAAGTCGACGGTGCGGAGGCTCGCGCCGTAGTCCGTGGCGAGCGTGCTGACGAACGTCGGGCTGAAGGTCACGGTCTGGTCCCCCCAGAGCGAGTCGGCAAGGTTTATCGCGAAGGGGGCGCCGTCGGCCCCCGTGGCGTTCGCCGGGACCGTCTCGATGGCGAGGTCGAGCTTGTCGAACGCGGGGTTCAGCGTCGCGAGCTCCTGGGTGAAACCCATCGCCGCGGCGATCTGCGTGGCGGTCGCGCCGTGCGCGCCGTTGTAGGTCATCGCCAGCGCGAGGGAGACGCTGTACGGCGAGTAGAAGAGGTTGCCCGTCGTGCTCCCGCCGGGGGCGGTGCTGAGGCCGTGGTAGAGCGAGAAGGCGAAGTCCGTGTTGCCGGCCACGAGCGTGGTCTCGTCCCCGCTGCCGACCTTCGGGGAGAGGTCACGGGTCGCCGTCGTCGCGACGACCGTCCCCGTGCTGCTCGACGATGCCGGGGAGGCGCTGCTGCTGCAGCCGAGGGCCGCCAGCGCAGGGAGGCTGGCGAGGAAGATCGAGGAGGTGAGGGACCGTCGAAGGGAGGGGCGCATCGCATGGGCTCCGGGTTGTGCGCCTTGCGGCGCGTTGACCAGCCATAGTGCAGCACACATGCCATAACCACTGGCGGCCCGGAATCAACGCGTGGGGACCCGAACGGCCCGCCCGATGTGGCTCGTCCGTCGTGCGTGGCACAGCGTGTCTCAGCGTGTCGCCCGTCCGGGTGACGCCGCGGTCAGGAGGGCTCGACCGGGATGTCCTTGCGGGCCGCCTGCACGAGCTCCAGCGCGAACGCCCGGATCATCGTCTCCTCGGGCCCCTCGATCATCACGCGCAGCTTCGGCTCCGTACCGCTCCACCGGACGAGCACGCGCCCGCTCTTGCCGAGCGCCCGCGTGACTTTTGTCGTCGCGGACGCGAGCCGCGGCATGTCGGCGAGGGGGCGCCGGGCGGCGAGCGTGACGTTCTCGAGCACCTGGGGCACCCGCTCCATCGCCCGACGCGCGAGCTCGCTCAACGGAAGGCCGGTCCGGACCATGATGGCCAGCACCTGCAGCGCGGCCACGACCCCATCCCCCGTCGATGCGTGGTCGAGGAAGATAAGGTGCCCCGATTGCTCGCCGCCGAGGTTGTACCCCTGCTGACGCATCGCCTCGACGACGTAGCGATCGCCCACCGCGGTCCTCAAGAGCTTCCCGCCGAGCCCCTCGAGCGCGCGCTCGAGCCCGAGGTTGCTCATGACCGTCGCGACCAGGGTCTTCTTCGCCAGCGTCCCGTCGGCGATCATCTTGCCGGCGCACATCGCCATGACGACGTCGCCGTCGACGATCTGCCCCTTCTCGTCGACGACGATCAGTCGGTCGGCGTCGCCGTCGAGCGCGATCCCGATCTGCGCCTTGTGCTTCAGCACCTCCGCCGACACGTGCGCCGGGTGGAGCGCCCCGCAGCCGTCGTTGATGTTGAGGCCGTTCGGCTTGATGCCGACCGACGTGACCTCCGCGCCGAGCTCCGCGAAGACGAGCGGCGCCACGCGGTAGGCCGCGCCGTGGGCCGCGTCGATCACCACGCGCACCCGCTCCAGCGACAGCTCGCGGGGGAAGGTCGTCTTCGCGAAAACGACGTAGCGCCCCTTGGCGTCCACGAGCCGCTTCGCCTTGCCGATCCCAGGTCCGTTCGGGAGCCGGCCGAGGAGCGACGGGTCGCGCATCAGCAGCTCGATCTCCGCCTCGGCTTCGTCGGGGAGCTTGAAGCCATCGCCGCCGAAGATCTTGATGCCGTTGTCCTCGAAGGGGTTGTGGCTCGCGCTGATGACGATGCCGGCGTCGGAGCGCATGCTCACCGTGAGGTGGGCGATGGCCGGGGTGGGGAGGGGGCCGCTCAGCAGCACCTGCCCGCCCATCGAGCAGACGCCCGAGGCGATGGCCGTCTCGATCATGTAGCCCGAGAGGCGCGTGTCCTTCCCGATCAGGATGCGCGGCGCGTGCGCCCGCCCGCGGCCGGCCACGAAGGTGACCGCCCGCCCCAGCTGGAGGGCGAGCTCGGGCGTCATCGGCGCCTCGTTGGCCACGCCGCGGATGCCGTCCGTCCCGAACAGGTTCCGGATGTGCGTGGGCGCCGGCGTCGGCTTCGTGGTCTTCATGGGGAGGAGGGCCTCAATCTCGGAAGTTGATGAACTGGAGCTCGAGGTCGAGCTCGAGGCCGCGGACGAGCTGCATCGCCGCCTGCAGGTCGTCGCGGTTCTTCCCGGTCACGCGCACCTGCGCGTCCTGGATGGCGGCCTGGACCTTCACCTTCGCCGTCTTGATGGCGAGGACGATCTTGCGGGCGGGCTCGGCGTCGATCCCCTCCTTCACCTTGATGAGCGTCTTCGAGCCCCCCTTGGGAGTCTTCTCGGGCTTCTGGGGGTCGAGGTGCTTCAGGCTCACCTTCCGCTTGATGAGCTTCTCGTGCAGGACCTGCGTCGCGGCCTTCACGCGCTCCTCGCTCGACGAGCGGACGGTGATGCCGTCGGGGGTCCGTTCGACCTCGGTGTCGGTGTCCTTGAAGTCGAAGCGCTGGCCGATCTCCTTCAGGGCCTGGTTCAGCGCGTTGTCCACCTCGTTCCACGGCACCTTCGAGACGATGTCGAAGCTCGGCATCTCGGCGACCTCCCGGCGGGGGAGCCTAGTACAGCTGGGCGCGGGAGCGTAGGCGGTGCTGGGGGGGGCCTCGGAGCAGGAGGCCCCCGGCGCCTGTCATCCCTTCGCCGCGCGTGCCCGGGCAGCGCGAGCCGTGCGCGCGGCGCCGACCGTGACCCCCGGGGCGCCGTCGTGGGGGCTCGCCGTCGGGCTGCGCGCCGCCATCCAGAACCTGGCGATGAGCCTCCCCCGCGACTCGCATCCTGACTTCCGGAGGAGGGAGGTCATGTGCCGCTCGACGCTCCCCGGATGCATGCAGAGGGTGGAGGCGACCTCCTTCCCGGTGTCCCCCAGGACGACGCAGCGGAGCACGTCCGCCTCGCGCGGGGTCAGGTGCCACTCCGCCAGCGCCTCGCGCACGGCAACCTCCAGGACGGCGTCGGTGTCCCCGGCGCCCGCCGGCGAGGCCCCCGCGACGGCGCGAGCGGCGAACGGGTAGACCACCCTCGCCTGCACGACCTCCTCGAGCCACGGCGGCGCGTCGCCGTCGTCTGCTCGATCTCCTCCGGTCGGTGCGCCAGTCGTGCTCCACGGGAACCGCATGTGCATCTCTCCTCAGTTGTCGCGCGGAGCCTCGGCCCACCACCGGCGCCCGCGACGACCCCTTCCGTCGAGACGAAGGTCTCACCGAACAATTCGGGCCGCCATCGTGGAAAGCCGCAGGGGAGGAAGTTCCGGGTCGCGCGGCGTTGGGGGGCCTGGGCCCCCCGCGAGGCGCCTACGGGGCCTTCACCTTCGGCAGGCGGTCGCCGTAGTCGGGGTAGGAGGGTCGGACGAGCTTCTTCGGCGGGCTGTGGGCCAGCGCGTCGAGCGCCAGCTGGACGGCGCGCTCGAGCTGCGGGTCATGTCCCGCGCGGACGAGCTCGGGGTCCTGCTCGACCTCGACGTCCGGCGCGATGCCGTGGTTCTCGACCTCCCACTCCCCCTTGATGCCGTAGAGCGCCCAGCGCGGCGCCGTGACCTCGCCCCCGTCGATGAGCCGCGGGTACCCGCCGATGCCGACGAGGCCGCCCCAGGTCCGCACACCGACGAGCGGCCCTAGCCCCGCGCGCTTGAACAGCCACGGCAGGGCGTCGCCGCCCGAACCCGACATCTGGTTGGCGATCATGACCTTCGGGCCGAAGATCGCCTGCTGGGGGATGGTGGTGTCCTCCCCTTCGCGCGTCATGGCGCCCATGAGCGGCGTCCGCGCGAGCACCTCGACGATGTAGTCCGCGATCTGCCCGCCGTGGTTGAAGCGCTCGTCGAGGACGACAGCCTCCTTGCCGGACTGCGAGAAGTAGTAGCGGTTGAAGTTCGTCAGGCCCTGCCCCTGCGTATCGGGGATGTAGACGTAGCCGACGCGCCCGCCCGAGAGCTCGTCGACCCTCTTCTTGCGCTCCTCCATCCACGTGCGGAGCCGCAGGGACGACTCGGACCCCACCGGCACGACCGTCTCCGCGTGGGAGCCCGAGCCGTCCGCCCGCGGCCCCACGGTCAGCACCGTCTGCTTCCCCGCCTTGCCCAGGAACCGGCGGTACACGTCGTCGGTCGCGACGATGGGCTCGCCGTCGACGGCGAGCAGGAACTCCCCCTCCTTCACGTTGATGCCGGGCTCCGTCAGCGGCGCGCGGAGCGCCGGGTTCCAGTTCTCGCCCCGCAGGATTCGCCCGAAGCGGTAGCGCCCGTCCTCGACGCGGTAGTCCGCGCCGAGCAGCCCGACCCCGACGCGGTCGTGATGCGGCGTGGCGCCGCCGTCCGCCCAGACGTGCCCGAGCACCAGGTTGCCGAGGCCGGCGCTCAGCAGATCGTTCAGGTCTTCGCGGCTGCCGACGCCGTCGAGGTAGCGGCCGTAGAGCTTCTCCGCTGCCGCCAGGTCGAGGCCGTGGGCGTGCGGGTCGTAGAGGAAGTCGCGCTCGATGCGCCAGACCTCGTGGAAGATCTGTCGCCACTCGGCGCGCGGGTCGACCCACACCTCGGCCCCGTCCACCTTCAGCGCCCCGTCGCCGTCCTTCGCGGCCCTGTCCGCGCCGACCACGAACCACCTCGCCTTGCGCGCGAAGAGGACCTTGCTGCCGTCCGCGCTCACCGAGAACGTGCCGCCGCCGGACTCGAGCTCAGCGTCGATCTTGGCAGCGAACGGCTCGGTCTTGCGGGTCTTCACCTCGAAGCGCAGCACGTCGAGGGGCGGGTGCCGGTCGTCGACATAGTCCTCGTCGGAGAGGGCGACCGGCCCCGTGAGGAGGAAGATCACGCCTCGCTCCCCCACCTCGAGGCCGGCGTAGCTCGCGCGGTCGATGGGGAGCGCGACGATGCGCTGGTCGATCCCCTCGAAGTCGATGCGGAGGGCTCTGGTTGCCTTCTTCTCGGCGGCGTCGTCGTGCGCCTTGCCAGCCGCCTCGGGCTTGTCGGCACTCCCCTTCGCTCCCCCCTTGTCGGCGCCGCCCGCGGGGGCTCCCCCGTCGGGCTCCTCGTCGCTCTCGGGCGCGACGGGCGAGGGCTGGTCCTTCTGGAGCACCAGCGCGTAGACGCTGCTCGTCGAGGGGCGGGCCATCGAGACCATGCCCCCTGCCGCCGAGGGGCCGACGTCCGTGCTCGCGAGGAACCAGAGGTACTTGCCCCCCCGGTCGAAGCGCGCGTTCATGGCGTCGCTCCGGCCGTCCGTGAGCCGAGTCACCTTCCTGTCCTCGAGGGAGTAGACGAAGAGCGCGTGGAAGTGGTTCTCGAGCTGCAGCGCGTAGGCGACGAAGCGCGAGTCGGGCGACCAGGACGGGTCGAAGCTCGCCCCCTCGAACCGGTCGGTGGCGATGATCACGGGGGTGGGGTGGTCGAGGTCGATGAGCCAGAGGTTGAGCCGCTTGTCCCTGATGACCACCTTCTTGCTGTCGGGGGACCACTGCGGCGAATAGAAGAACGACGGAGGATCGCCGAGCGCGACCTTCTTGACGGGGCCCTGGCCGTCGGGGCCGCGGAAGTGCAGCGCATACTCTCCCGATTCGTCGGAGAGCCAGGCGACCCACTTGCCGTCCGGTGACCACGCGGGGTTGCGGTCGGCCACCCCGGGGCTGCGCGTGAGGTTGCGGACGTCCCCCTTCTCGACCGGCGCGGAGAGGATCTCGCCGCGCGTCTCGAGCAGGACGCGCTTGCCGGACGGAGAGAGGGCCGCGTGCAGGACCTCCTTGGGCTCGACGCGGGCGAAGTGTGGGCGCGTCTGCGGCAGCTCCGCAGACAGGGTGATGGGGACCGCGTGCTCCTTGCCCGACGCGACGTCGAACAGGTGTACCTCTCCCATCTGCTCGTAGACGATCCCCCCCGGGCCGGCCGACGCCCCCTGAAGGTCGAAGCCGTCCGGGTTGTTGACGAGCTCGCGCACGGCCTGGGTCTTGACGTCGTAGGCGAACAGCGTGAACGGGCCGTTCCGGTCCGAGAGGAAATAGACCGCGTCGCCCAGCCACATCGGGCTCCGGTCGTTCGACTCGGTCCGCGGGACCTTCGTGATGTGCGAGGTCGTCAGATCGGCGACCCAGATGGGGGTGGTCTGCCCGCCCCGGTACTTGCGCCACTCGGGCTGCCACTGCTGGAAGGGGACGTAGGCGAGGCGCTGGCCGTCGGGTGAGTACGCCGCGCTGTTGCCTGACGGGAGCGGTAACGCCTCCGGGGCGCCGCCGCCCACGGGGACGGTGTAGAGCTGCAGGAGATCGCGCTGCGTGGCGCGCGTCGACCGGAAGAGGACCCGCGACCCGTCCGGCGTCCAGCCCAGTACTTGATCGGGGCCGGGGTGGTACGTGAGGCGGCGTGGCTCGCCGCCCGTCGCGGCGATGACGTAGACGTCGTGGTTGCCGTCGAGGTCCCCGGTGAACGCGATCTGCGAGCCGTCGGGCGAGAAGAAGGGGCGGTAGTTCCCGAGCTGGCCGGTGACGATCCGCCGGGCCTCCCCCCCATCGCGCGGCACGGTCCAGATCTCCCCGGCGTAGTCGAACGCGATCTGCGTCCGGGAGAGCGAGGGGCGCCGGAGCAGGCGTCGACTCGGCGTGAGCTCGGCCCCAGCAGCGGGGACTGCCGTTTCGGCGCGACGCGCCGTGCGGATCGGCGTGGGCATGTCAGGCAGCGCGTCGACCCCGCTCTTCGCCGGCGTGACGTGGGTGACGATGAGCGCGATCCCGACCAGGACGACGCCGAGACCCGTGAACGCGCCGGCGGCGCGCAGCTGTGATTCCAAGTGAGACCCCTCCTGCTCCTCGAGTTCGCCCGGCAGCCTACGCGCTGTCGCGGCGACGCGCGCGAGGGAACCGGCGTGCCCGCCACGTCGCCCCCCTTGCGCGCCTCTCCGACCGGCGCGACCGTGGCGCATGCCCGGCCTCCCGCGCCCCCCCTTCGCCGTCGTTGCGCTCCTCATCGCCCTGCTCGCGCTCTCCGGCCGTGCCCGGGCCGACGGCCCCCTCGACCCGAGGGCCGTCCCCGAAGCGCTGAAGCCCTGGACCACGTGGGCGCTCGACGGGGCGCAGCGATGCCCCGCGTTCAACGATCACGCCGATCAGACGCGCTGCGCCTGGCCCGCCCGCCTCGAGGTCGTCCTCGGTGACCACGGTGGCACCTTCGCTCAGGCCTGGCACATCGACGCGGCGACGTCGGTCCCGCTCCCGGGGAGCGCCAAGCGCTGGCCGCTCGACGTGAAGCTCGACGGCAAGGCCGCCCTGGTCGTCGCAGCGGGCGGCGAGCCGCGCGTGGCGCTCGAGTCAGGGGAGCACATCCTGCGCGGCGCCTTCGCCTGGGACTCCCTCCCCGAGTCGCTCGCCGTGCCGAAGGAGACGGGGCTCCTCGCCCTCACGCTCCGGGGGCTCGCGGTGGCCACGCCGAACCGGGACGCGCAGGGGGTCGTCTGGTTCCAGAAGACCGGGACGACGGAGGAAGGGGACGCCCTCGGGATCGTCGTCCACCGGAAGGTCTCGGACGACATCCCGCTGCGGCTCGTCACGCGCGTCGAACTCCACGTCTCGGGCAAGAGTCGCGAAGAGCTGCTCGGAAAGGCGCTCCCCGCCGGCTTCGTCCCGATGTCGCTCGACTCGCCGCTACCGGCCCGCGTCGAGCCCGACGGGCGCGTGCGCGTCCAGGTGCGCCCGGGGGTGTTCGCCCTGCAGCTCACGGCGCGCGCCGAAGGGCTGGTGACGGAGCTGACTCGCCCTGCCCCGGAGGGGCCGTGGAAGGAGGGGGACGAGGTCTGGGTCTTCGAGGCGAAGAACGACCTCCGCGTCGTCACCATCGAGGGGGTCGCCTCCATCGACCCGCAGCAGACGACCCTCCCCGACGCGTGGAAGCGCCTCCCCGCCTATCCGATGCCGAAGGGGGCCTCCATGCGCTTCGTCCAGACGCGCCGCGGTGACGCCGACCCGCCCCCGGACCAGCTCGCCCTGGCGCGCACGCTGTGGCTCGACTTCGACGGCCAGGGCTACACGGCGCAGGACGTGCTCACCGGGACGCTGAACCGCGAGTCACGCCTCACGATGGCGGCGCCGACTCTCCTCGGCCGGGTGTCGATCAACGGGCGCGACCAGTTCATCACGCGCGCCGGCGACGGAGCGCAGATGGGCGTCGAGGTGCGCCAGGGGACCCTCTCGGTCACGGCCGACAGCCGCATCGCGGGCGACCCTTCGGACGTCCCCGCCGTCGGCTGGGCGCACGACTTTCACCAGGTCAGCGGGACCCTGCACCTCCCCCCCGGGTGGCGGCTCTTCTATGCGACCGGCGTCGACGACGTCCCGGGGACCTGGCTGCGTCACTGGTCGCTCCTCGAGCTCTTTCTCGCGCTCATGACCGGCATCGTCATCGGTCGGCTCTACGGGCTTCGCTGGGGGGCCGTCACGCTCGTGATGCTCGTCCTCGTCCTCCCGGAGACCGACGCGCCGGCGTGGTGCTGGCTGCCGCTCCTCGGGCTCGAGGCCCTCGTGCGCGTCGTGCCGGTCGGGCGCGTACGGACGCTCCTCGCGGGGGCGCGGCTCGCGGCGTTCCTCCTCCTCGGGATCATCGCGCTGCCGTTCATGGTGCGGCAGGTACGGCAGGGGCTCCATCCGGCGCTGGTGCAGTCGGAGGTCAGCGTCGGCTCCGGGCAGGACGCGCTGCAGCGCGAGGAGCACGGCGTGATGGACCTGATGCGGGGAATGGACAAAGGGGAGGCCGCGCCCGCCGCGGAGGTGGCGATGGAGCCACCGGCGGGAGCCCCCCAGGCGATCCCCCCGCTACAGGCGGCGGGGAAGGTGGCCGGCGGCGGTGACGGGCCGGCCCCCAGCTCGAAGGCGGCCTACCCGGCGGCGCCTGGCCGCACGCGCTCCGGCTCGGCCAGCAAGCTGGACGAGTCGAGCGTGTCCCAGATCTGGCAGTCGAACTCGCAGGTGTACGACCCGGCTGCCGTCGTCCAGACCGGCCCGGGGCTCCCGCGGTGGCGCTGGAGCACGCTCGACCTCCGCTGGAGCGGGCCGGTCGCCGCGACCCAGCGGCTGCACCTCTACCTCCTCTCCCCGGCCGTGAACCTCGCCCTGGCGCTCCTCCGGGCAGCGCTCCTCTTCCTGGTCGTCCTCCGCGTCTTCCCCTACAGCGGCCGCGTCCTGCCCCGGGTCTTCGGCCCGCTCCCCGCCGCGGCGCTCGTGGTGCTCGCGGTCACGGGCGGGCTCGCGCTGCTCGCGCCCCGGCCGGCCCGCGCCGACGTCCCCGACAAGGTGATGCTGGACGAGCTCAAGGCGCGGCTGCTCCGCGCCCCGCCCTGCAGCCCGACGTGCGCCTCGAGCGCTCGAATGGCCGTCGAGGTGCGCGGCAACACCGTCCGGTTCCGCCTGGAGGTCGACGCCGCGGCCACGACCGCGGTCCCGCTCCCTGGGACGGGCGCGCAGTGGAGCCCGACCGAGGTCCGCGTGGACGGGCAGCCGGCGAAGGCGCTGGCCCGCGTGGACGACACGCTCTGGATCGCGCTCGATGCCGGCAACCACCAGGTCGTCCTCGAGGGGGCGATGCCGGAGCGCGCGTCCGTGCAGATCTCGCTGCCGCTGAAGCCGCACCGGGTCGAGGTCGCCGCCACCGGGTGGACCGTGGCCGGCGTGCACGAGGACGGAGTCGCGGACGACGACCTCCAGTTCACCCGGACCGAGACGGCGGCTGGCCACGTCGGGACGGCGCTTCAGCCGAGCGCCCTCCCTCCGTTCGTGCAGGTGACCCGGACGCTGCACGTCGGGCTCGACTGGGAGATGGAGACGCAGGTCACGCGCGTGACTCCCGTCGGGGCGGCCGTGGTGCTCGAGGTCCCGCTCCTCGCCGGGGAGCAGGTGACCACCGCGGACGTGCGGGTCACGGCCGGCAAGGCGCAGGTCTTCCTCGGCCCCGACGCGACCTCCGTCACCTGGCGCTCGGTGCTGGCGCAGAAGTCGCCCATCACGCTCCTCGCGCCGAAGGGGGTGGCGTGGGCGGAGGTCTGGCGCATGGACATCGGAGCCATCTGGCACGCGTCGTACTCGGGCATCCCGTTCGTCCACGCGGCGCCGGTGGATGGGAGCAAGATCCCCGAGTGGCGCCCCTGGCCAGGCGAGCAGGCGGTGGTCAACCTGACCCGCCCGGACGGCGTACCGGGGCAGACGCTCACGATTGACGAGAGCACGACCGCCTTCGCCCCCGGGCTCCGCGCCAGCGACGTCGCGCTCACGCTCACCATCCGGTCGAGCCGCGGCGGCGAGCACACGGTCACCCTCCCGGACGGAGCGGAGCTCGAGTCGCTGTCCATCAACGGGGCCGCGCAGCCCATCCGCCAGATCGGACGCAAGGTCACCGTGCCCATCGTCCCCGGCGCGCAGACGGTGAGCCTCAAGTTTCGCGAAGCGGTCGGCCTCGCCACCACCTTCGCGAGCT
>Ga0316217_10000757_pt1 | contig 44520 bp, 34 predicted proteins | sample 1anoAmetaG_FD_203633 | JGI IMG/M metagenome (GOLD analysis project Ga0316217, IMG submission 203633) | Freshwater microbial communities from Trout Bog Lake, Wisconsin, USA - 1anoA | ecosystem: Environmental > Aquatic > Freshwater > Lake > Hypolimnion/Profundal zone | place: USA: Wisconsin...
GTTCACCGCCACCAATTGGAACCAGCCCGCCATGGCGGTGATTCAGCTTGATCCCAAACTGGCCGGTGAAACCGCGGTGGTCTTTCAGGCCAGCTCCGGCGACCTCCCGCTGGCGTGGAGCATCACGCTATTTCTGGTGGCCGGGCTGTTTCTGGCGTTCAGTTGCTGGCACAGCGTCATGTTGCCACGCCCGCCGAACGACGGGCCGGTGGTCACGCATGGCAGCCTGCCGGCGGAGTTCGTGGCCACGCTGGGATCGTTCTTTCAGAAGCCCGGCATTGGCCTGGCGCTGGGTTTCATCCTGTTGTATCGCTTTGACGAAGCGCAGTTGAGCAAAGTGATTTCACCCTTTCTGCTGGATGGCCGCGCGGCCGGGGGCTTGGGGCTGGCCACCAGCCAGGTGGGGCTGGCCTACGGCACGTTTGGCGTGCTGGCGCTCACCGGCGGCGGGCTGCTGGGCGGCTTTCTGGCGGCGCGGCATGGTTTGAAAAAAATGCTGCCGATCATGCTGGCCGCCATGTATCTGCCCAAGCTGGCCTTTGTCTTGCTGTCCTGCACGCAGCCGGAAAACTTTCTGGTGGTCTGCGGCGCAGTGGCCACGGAACAATTCGGCTACGGCTTTGGCTTCACCGCGTTCATGCTGTACCTGCTCTACTTTGCCGAGGGCCCGCACAAGACGGCGCATTACGCCCTTTGTACCGGCTTCATGTCCCTGGGCATGATGATTCCCGGACTGTGGAGCGGCTGGCTGGTGGATATCGTGGGCTACCGGCATTTTTTTGTCTGGGTCATCGGCTCGACCCTGCCGGGACTATTGCTGGCCCTCCAGCTAAAAATTGATCCGCAGTTCGGCAAGAAGGTCTGAGCGATCAAGCCGCCAGCTTGGCCAGCGCGGCGAACAGATTTTCCCGGTCCGGCAGGGGCGTGTGCCGGCGCGCCGTGACCAAGCCGAAACCGCGGCCATAAGCCGGGCCATTGGCCACGCACGCGTTGGTGGCACAATCGGCAATTTGCCGGCGGGCCGCCGCCACGGCCTCCGCCCGCCCGCCCTCCGCCTCGAACTTCCAGCCCACGATGCGGGCCCCGGGAAACCAGCCGCGCAGCTCGGCGATGATCTTGGGCGTGGGCACCAGTTCCACAAACAAGTGGCCCGCCCGCGTCGAGATCTTTCTGGCGCGCGGGAACGGAACCAATTCCCCGCGCTCATTATCCGCGAACGTTTTGCCAAAGCCGAAGTCGCTCACCGCCGCCGCGTGGAAAATGGCGTCCACCCGGTTGCGGGCGAGGGCTTTGAGTTTCGCGCGCAAATCCCGGGTGGTGGAAAAGATTTTCACCGCCGCCGCCTGGCGCGGCCCGGCCCAGGTGGCGGACTCGCCGAGGAGCAGGGTCACCACATGGCCGCGCGCGGTGAGATAATTGGCCAGCTCCGTGCCCAGCCGGCCCGTGGAAAAATTCGTCAGCCGGCGCACGTCGTCCAGCGGCTCGAAGGTCGGTCCGGCGGTGACAAGGCAATTCATGCGCCGCAGCATAAGAGACGCCGGCGCCGGAAAGAAAGCCCGAAGTCGGCGCCGGCTACTGGCCATCCAACCCCGAGACTTCGGCGTTTTGCAGCAGGAAGGGGTCGCCGGCCGCCACCTTGACGGCCACATTTTTCAGTTGCACGCCGCGGGCATTGCGGATTTCAAAAGCTTTGGCGGCGGTGATGTGGACGTTTTCCAGCACCACATTGGAGATGCAATTCCCGGGCAGGCCGTTGATGAGGCCGGCGGCTTTGGGGGACGTGGCGGTGAGATTGGTGATGCGAATGTTCCGATACAGGGGGATATGGGATCCGGTGGACGCGGCCGGACCCGCCGTCGCGGCGGAAGTGCGATTGGTATCACCGGCGGAGTTGTTCTGGTAAAGGCAAGTCAGCGTGATGACGGGCGCCACATTGGACATGGTGATGTTTTCGTAGCTGACATCTTCGACCAACCCGCCGCGCCGGGCGTCGGACTTGATGCGCAGGCCGTTTTCCGTGTTTTGAAACGTGCAATTGCGCACCACCACATGGCGCACGCCGCCCGCCGTCTCGCTGCCGATGCTCAGGCCGTGCCCGTGCAGCATGGTGCAGTCGGTTATCGCAATGTCCTCGCTTTCAAATTCCCGGCCGGGAGACGCCTTGCCGGCCTTGATGGCCACATTGTCGTCCCCCACGTCCAGAGTACATTTGGTGATCAAGATGCGCCGGCCGCTGGGGTCAATGGCATCCGTGTTGGCGGCATGTTCCGGGGCCAGGATGGTGACATTGGAAATGACCAGATCCTCGCAATCGGCCGGGAGGAGATGAAATTTGGGCGAATTGCGCAGCGTCAGGTTTTCCACGCGGACGTTTTTGCAACGCTCGAGCGCGATCAAATTGGGCCGCGGCAGCGTGTAACCGGGCCGCACTTGCCGGGCCTGTTCCGCCGCGCCCCACCAGGCGGCGCCACCGCCGTCAATCACTCCCGCGCCCGTCAGCGTCACTTCGGTCAAGTCCCGGCCGCTCACCAGCGGAACAAAATCCGTCCCGCGCGCCTTGAGCCAGTCGCCCGGAGTTTTCATGAAATCCGCCTGGTTGGTGCCGGCCTGCAAGATCGCGCCGGCATCCACTTGCAGCACGGTCTTGGAGTGTAACTTCAGCGGCTGGCTCAAATAGGTGCCCGGGGGCAACTCCACCGTGCCGCCCGCCGGCTGACAGGCATCCAGCGCCTTTTGGATGGCCACGGTATCAACGGTCCGACCGTCGCCCACCGCGCCAAAATCACGGACATTGAAGGTGGCGCCGAGGAGCGGCAGGCACAGGCACAGGCAGACAGCGATGGCAGATTTCATGGTGTCGCCATACATTGGGGCAAACGCCGGCGACTTTAAACCGGGTGTTTCGGCAAATGAGATTGAAAAAATGGCACTGAACCGCGTCCGCCGGGGCGCCAACGATTGGGCTTCCGGCGCAACCTTTCGCCGCTGGTGGTGTTTGAACCCCGACAATGCCATGGAACGGGGTGGCTCTCGGCGGCGGGCGCGGATTTTATAAACCGCTTTGCGCCCCGGCCGCAAAGCCGGCGTCCGCAAAGGCAAAACCGGGCAAAATTTTTATTAGCCGCAGCCGGTTGTTTCCCGCTACACTAGGGCGAGTTTGTGAGCATTCACCGATCTGATGATTGAAGTATCCAATTTGACCAAGCGCTATGCCGGTCGCACCGCGGTGGACGATATCTCGTTCCGCGTGGCGCCCGGCGAGGTCGTGGGCCTGCTGGGGCCCAACGGCGCAGGCAAGAGCACGACCATGCGCGTGCTCGCCGGCTTCCTGCCCGCCACCAGCGGCACGGTGCGCGTGGCCGGGTTCGATGTGTTTCATGAGTCCGACGAGGTGCGGCGGCGCATTGGCTACATGCCGGAGAACAATCCGCTCTATCCCGAAATGCGGGTCCGGGAATATCTCAAATTTCGCGCCCGCCTCAAGGGCCTGGGCTGGCGCCGCTCGCGCCAGCGCGTGACCACCGTCATGGAGCAATGCGGCCTGGCCGACGTCGGCCGCCGGGTCATTGGCCAGCTTTCCAAAGGCTACCGCCAGCGCGTGGGGCTGGCGGATGCCTTGGTGCATGAGCCGGATTTGGTCATTCTGGACGAGCCCACCATCGGCCTGGATCCCCAGCAGATTCGCTCCGTGCGCGCCTTGATCAAGAGCCTGGCCGGCAAACATACCGTCTTGATTTCCACGCACATCCTGCCCGAGGTGGAGATGATGTGCGGCCGCGTGTTAATCATGTTCAACGGCCGCGTGCTGGCCTCCGACACGCCGGAAAATTTGCAGCGCCGCATGGCCGGAGGCAGCCAGATCATCGCCGAAATCGCCGCGCCCGCCGAGGCCCTCAACGCCGCCTGGGAAGCCCTGCCCGAAGTCGAGCAATACGATGTGTCGGCCACCGACGGCGATTTTTTCCGGTGCGCGCTGACCCCGCGCGACGGCCAGGACCTGCGCCAGGCCATTGCCGTGCTGGCCGCCAAAAACGGCTGGGCCCTGCGCGAACTGACCCGCAGCCGCCATTCGCTCGAGGATATTTACGTGCAGGTCACCAAGCCCAAATCGGAGGAGCAGGAATGAGCCTCTTTTGGGTTTTGTTGCGCCGGGAACTGGCCGCCTATTTTTTCTCCCTCACGGGCTATGTGACCATTGCCGCCATCACTTTCCTGACGGGCGCCAGCTTTGTGCAGTTGGTGGATGCGCTGGCCGGCGGCGACCCCGAATCCATGCCCGTCACCCAGATGTTTTTCGAATCGTTTTATTTCTGGCTGATCATTTTGTTGTCCGCCCCGGTGATCACCATGCGGCTGTTCGCGTTGGAAAAAGCCAGCGGGACGTTTGAGACGCTCATGACGACGCCGGTGGGGGATCTGGAAGTGGTCCTAGCCAAGTTCACCGCCTCGTTTTTGTTTTACGCCGTGATGTGGCTGCCCTTGCTGGGCTGCCTGTTCCTGGTGGGCCACTACACGCGCCAGGCCCACTTGCTGGACCTGGGCGCGGTGGGCGGCATGTACCTCGGGATTTTTCTGGCGGGGGCGTTCTTTCTGTCCTTCGGCTGCCTGGCCTCCTCCCTTTCCCGCAGCCAGGCGGTGGCGGCCATGATCTCGCTGGCGTTCGGCGTGAGCCAGTTTGCGCTGGCGTGGTGGGCCATGAACCAGCCCCTCTCCGACCAGTGGCAGTCCCAATTGCTGGCCAGCCTCAACCTGTTCGCCCAGATGAACGACCTCGCGCGCGGCACCGTGGACACCCGGGTGGTGTTGTTTTATCTCACCGCCACGTTCCTGTTCCTGTTCCTCAACCTGCGGGTGATCGAAAGCCGCCGCTGGAAATAACATGCCTGACGACTCCAAATCGCGCCCCAGTTTCTCCACCGCCAACCGGTGGCGCATCGGGTTCGACGTGGGGTTGCGCACCCTGCTGGTGATCGCCGTGCTGGGCATGGTGAATTTCCTGGGCTCCAAGTTTTTCCAGCGCTATCACTGGAGCGCCCAAACCCAGCCCGGCCTCTCCTCGCGCACCCTCACCCTCCTGCATTCGCTGACGAATCATTTCGAGGTGACGCTGTACTACGATCGCCAGGCCGATATTTACCCGCAAATCGCAGCCTTGCTCAACGAGTACCGGGCGGTGGATAAAAACATCACCGTGCGCACCGTGGATTATATCCGCGATCCCGGCGCAGCGGAATTGATCAAGGAAAAGTATCAGTCGCATTTTCCGCCGGAAGCGGACACCAACCTGGTGATCTTTGAAGGCGGCGGCGTGGTACGGGTGTTGCCCGGCGACAAGCTCACCAAATACGAGGACAAATTCGTGGGCATGAAGCCGCGGGCGGACAATCCGCAGAAGCGGGACATGGAATTCAGACACACGGCAATTGCGTTCAATGGCGAGCCGGCGTTCTCCTCCATCCTCATGTCGCTGGCCAATCCCGTGCCGGTCAAGGCCTATTACCTGACGGGCAACGGTGAGGTTTCCTTGATGGATTCGGGCCAGACCGGGTTCGAGAAGTTCGCGGTGGCGTTGCAGCAGGATTATATCAGCCTGGCTCTGCTCGATTGGATCGGCCCCACCGGCGTGCCGGCCGATTGCAACTTGCTCATCATTGCCGCGCCCAAGACCCCGCTGAAGCCGGCGGAGCTGGACGCGATCAACCAATATCTGCGCGAGGGCGGCAAGCTGCTGGTCTGCTTCGCCGCCAATTCGCAAGGCCACCCCACCGGTTTGGAGAACGTTTTAAAATCGTGGGGGATCAATGTGCTGGACGACATCGCCCAGGATTTCAACTATTCCACCACCACGCAGGGGTATGACATGATTGTGGATCAATTCGGCCAGCACCCGATCGTCAATTCCCTGGCGCAGTCGCAATTGCAACTGTATCTGCCGCGCCCCATCGTCAAACTGCCGGCGGGCGACAAGGCCAATGCGCCGCAGGTGGATGAACTGCTGTTCACCAGCCCGGGCGGGTCCTTGATGGCCGATCACAGCGCGCCGCATGGACGGTATCCGCTGGCCTGCGCCGTGGAACAAAAGCCCGTTGCCGGCGTGGCCAATCCGCGCGGCGACACGCGCATCGTGGTCGTGGGCGACGCCACGTTCCTCGGGAACCTGATGATTGACTCGGGCGGCAACCGGGATTTCCTCGTGGCCGCCGCCAACTGGCTGAGTGACCGGCCGCTGTTGCTGGAGGGAGTCGCGCCGCGCCCGGTGACCAATTTCCGTCTGGATATTACGCGGCATCAAGAGCGCCAACTGGACTGGCTGCTGTTGGGCGCGCTCCCCGGGGGCGTACTGCTCTTGGGCTGGCTGGTTTGGCTCGTGCGTCGAAAATGAAATCCAAAACCACCGCTTTCTGGTTCGTGCTGGCCGTGGCCCTCGCCACGGCCATCTGGGTGTTGAACAACTATTTCCAGCCCGCCACCACCGCGCCGCAACCCTTGCTTGCCGGCTTGCGACCGGACCAGGTGACGCAGATCCAAATCATTCCCGCCGGCATGCGCGAAATCAGCGTCCGGCGCACCAACAAAGTCTGGCGGCTGGAAAAGCCACTGGTTTACCCGGCGCAGGCCGCGGCCATTGAGGGCTTGCTGGAAACGCTGCAAAAACTGACCCCCATCCTGTCCATCTCCGCTGGCGAGATGACCACGCACAAGGATGCCGACGCGGAGTTCGGTTTCGAAAACCCGCAGTTCACGCTGGACGTGGCCGCCGGCGACCAAAACTGGCATTTGCGCGTGGGCAACCGCACCGCGCCCGGCGATGGCGTCTATGTGCGCGTGGTCGGCACCCCCGGCACCTATGTCACCGGCACGGCCTGGCTGCAATTCCTGCCCCACGACGTCACCGAATGGCGGGACACCACCTTGCTGGACTTGCCTCCCTTGGTGGACTGGCTGGTCATTACCAACGGCACCCAAGCCATCGAGCTGCGGCGCGACCCGACCAACCGCCTCTGGCGCATGATCCGGCCGCTCCAGGCACGGGCCAATAATCTGCTCATCGTCAGCGCCCTTGATCAATTGCGTTCGGCCTCCGTGTCCCGGTTTGTCAGCGACGATCCCAAGGCCGATCTCACCGCCTACGGCCTCGAACCCGCAGCCTTGGATGTCTGGCTGGGCGCGGGCACCAACCTTTTGATGGCCGTGCATGCCGGCAAAAGCGTCACCGGCCAGCCCGGTGAAATCTATGCGCGTCGCGAAGGTTATAACACCGTGGTGGCTGCGCCCAAGTCGCCGCTGGGGCTGTGGCAGGGCGCGGTGAACGATTTCCGCGATCCCAATCTGGTCGAGCTCACCGCGCCGGTCGCCGCCATCGAGGTGCGTGGTCAAAATGGCTTCACGCTCCAGCTGCAGGACTCCAACCACTGGGTGGAAGCCGGTCAGAAGTTTCCGCTCAATGAGGAGGAGGTGACCCGCTTCCTTCACTCCGTCGCGGGCCTGCGCATCACGGACTTCGTGCAGGATGTGGTCACGGCCTCCGGGCTGCAGAGTTTTGGCCTGGCCAGTCCAACCCGCGAGATCACGCTGCGCTCGGCGGTCGAGGATACCAACAGTATCATCGCCCAGCTCCGGTTCGGGAACGCCAGCACCAACGAGGTCTATGTGAAACGCGGCGATGAGGAGTTTGTTTACGGGGTTGGGCTGGAGGATTTCGAACGCGTCCGGCTGCCGGGCGATTATTTCCGGGCCAGCCGCGTCTGGAATTTCGCCGAAACCAACGTGGCCAGGGTCACCCTGCGGCAGAACGGCCAAACCCGGCAATTGCTCCGCAACGGCACCAACGACTGGTCGCTGGCTCCCGGCTCGCAGGGGATCATCAATTCGCCCGCCGTCCAGGAGGCCGTGTACCGCCTCACCCAGCTCTCGGTGCTGGCGTGGATCGGCCGCTCGTTCAAGGATGACGAGGTCGGGGTGGGCACCAATGGTCTGTCCGTGACCATGGAACTGAAATCCGGCGAGAAGTATACCGTGGAATTTGGGCGGGAGGAATTGCTGCCGCCCCAGCAGACGCCCACCGTCTTGGCGGTGGTGACCCTCGAGGGCGAACGCTGGGCGCTGGTCTTTCCGCCGCTGCTGTGCCAATTGGTGGCCGAATCCCTGACCATCCCGGCCAGCCGCCCTTGACCGCCGGTTGCGACTGGTCTCCGACCCAGTCGCGCTCCGCCAGAGGGGTCGCTCATTCGAGCTTTGAACCCGGCGGAAGAGTTCCGGCTCACACGGGAAACCGCCACCCCAATCAATAAGGGTTGACAGCCGTTCAACCAATGGTAGCATTGACTACATTATTAATATAATGCAACATATTAAAGCCGTCGCGACATCCGGGGGTTGCTCTGGCGGCGGGCGGGCGATGCGGAAAGCCCCGACCGACACGCTATGAGCCAGGAGGACCGCAGGCCCGCAGACGTGTGTGAACCCGCAAACGACGGCGGCGCGGTGTTGGCGCGCTCCGGTGCCATGTCGCTGGAAGGACTGCATGACAGCGTCGCAGTGCCCCATCATAAAGCCAGCTTTTGGAAACAAATGGCCGCCTACTTCGGCCCGGCGATTCTGGTCAGCGTGGCTTACATGGACCCGGGCAATTGGGGCACGGATCTCCAAGCCGGCGCCCAATTCAAATACGGGCTGCTGTGGACAGTGGGCCTGGCCAGCCTGATGGCGATTTTTCTGCAAATCATCGCCGCGCGGGTGGGCATCGCGACCGGGCGCGACCTGGCGCAATGCTGTTACGATTGGTATCCCAAGTGGACGCGCTGGCCGAACTGGCTCATGGCGGAAGTGGCCATCATCGCGTGCGATCTGGCCGAAGTCCTGGGCGGCGCAGTGGCGCTGAACATGTTGTTCCATATCCCCATCTTCTGGGGGGTCATCATCACCGGCCTGGACGTGCTGCTGCTGCTGGCCATGCAACGCTTCGGCATGCGGACCATCGAAGCCATCGTGCTGTTGTTGGTGGGGACCATTGGCGCTTGCTACTTTATTGAAATTTTCGTCATTCCGCAGACCCGGCCGGGCTTTCTGGAAATGGGCCGGGCGCTGTTTACGCCCAGCCTGACTTCGCCCTCCATGGTTTATGTGGCCATCGGCATCATTGGCGCCACCGTCATGCCGCACGTGCTGTATTTGCACCCGGCCCTGGTGCAAAGCCGCAAATTTCAGAAGGACGACGACTCCATGCGCACGGCGATACGCTTTAACGCCATTGATGTCGTCGCCAACCTGTCGGTGGCGTTCCTGATTAACGCGTCCATTCTGGTGCTGGCCGCGATCGTTTTTTTCGGCAAGACCAGCGTCACCGTCGCCGGCGGCCAGGTGGTCCAGTTCAACCAGACCACGGATTGGATCCAAGCGGCCTACCTGACGTTGGCGCCCCTGATGGGCACGGCGGCCGCCGGCTCGCTCTTTGCCATCGCCTTGCTGGCCAGCGGGCAAAGCGCCACCATTGTCGGCACCATGGCCGGTCAGGTGGTGATGGAGGGATTCATGCACTGGCGCATCGCGCCCTGGTTGCGGCGGCTGATCACCCGCTCCCTGGCGATCATTCCCACTGCGGTCTTTGTCGGCATCCGCGGGGCCAACAATGTCAACGATCTGATCGTTTTGAGCCAGGTGGTGCTGGCGTTGCAGCTTCCCTTTGCCATGTTTCCGCTGCTGCATTTCGCCAGCTCCCGCAAGCGGATGGGCCAATGGCAGTTGGGTTGGTTTCTGCTCCTCGCGGGCTGGGGCTCGGCGTTGATCATCACGATCTTTGACTTTTACGGTCTGCCGGATGCCGTGAAACAGGCTTGGCAGGTGATCAAGGGCGGTTAAACTCGACGGCACCCACCCATGTATAAAACCATTCTCGTGACCTTGGACGGCACGCCGACTGACCGCGCCATTATTGAACACATCAAAGTGCTGGCCAAACTGGCGCAAAGCCGGGTGATTCTGCTGCATGTGGCCGATGGCTGGGCCGCCCGCACCTTTGGCCCGGATGCGATCAGTCCCGAGATCACCGAAGACACCGCCTATTTGAACCGGGTTTTGTCGGAATTCCAATCCGCCGACATTCCCGCGGAGGCCGAACTGGCGTACGGTGATCCGGCCACCGAAATCGTAAAATGGGTCCGGCAGAAGGGCTGTAGTTTGGTGGCCATGAGCACGCACGGCCATCGTTTGCTGGCCGACATTTTTTTAGGCACCACCGCCAGCCGCGTCCAGCATAGCATCAGCGTGCCGGTGCTGTTGTTGCGCGCCAAATAAACCCCGCTACGCCCGCGGATGGAACTTGCGGTGCACCTCGCGCAATCGGCTGCCGGCCACATGCGTGTAAATCTCCGTGGTGCCGATGTTGGCATGGCCCAGCAATTCCTGGATCACGCGCAAATCCGCCCCGTGCTCCAGCAGATGCGTGGCGAAGCTGTGCCGCAGCATGTGCGGCGTGATGTTGCGCTCCACGCCGGCCCGGCGGACGCGCTGCTTGATGCGCAGCCAGAGGGTGACCGCCGCAAACGGCGTCCCGCGCCGGGTGAGAAAAACATTCGCCGGCGACTTCGGCGTGACCAGCCGGGGCCGCCCGGTATTGATAAAGCAGTTCAAGGCTTCCACGGCGGTGCGTCCCACCGGCACCACGCGTTCCTTGTTGCCCTTGCCGATGACATTGATGAACCCGGCCTCCAGATGCAGTTGCTCCAGCCGCAGATTCCGCAATTCCGACAAGCGCAGGCCGGAGGCGTAGGCCAGTTCCAACACGGCTTGGTCGCATAAGTTCGCCGGCGTGGCCGGGGCTTCGGGCTGAAGCAACTGGTCAATCTCGGCATTGGACAAGGCCTTGGGCAGCCGTTTCCAGCGCCGCGGCAGCGACAGGTTCTCGGCCACATTCGCCGGCAGCAGCTTTTCGTTCTCGGCAAATCGGTAGAAGGCCCGCAAGGCCGCGATTTCCAGATAGAGACTCTCGCTGCTGAGTCGCTTGGTGGAGCCCTTCGGCTCGTCGGCCAGCGGCCGGAGGCGCTCGTGCTGGAGAAACGCCATGAGATGCCTGAGTGCCACCTGACGCCAGTCCGTGAGCCCCTGGCCCTCCGCCCACGCGATGAACCGGCCCAGCAGCGCGGCGTAGGTTTTGGCCGTGTTGTCCGACTGCCCGCGTTCGTGCCGCAGGAACTGGAGAAAGTCTTCGACGAGCGTTTGCATGCTGCGCCCCGACTCTAACCGACGCCTGGACCCGGGGAAATGGAATTTGTTTTCCTTGCCGTACGTTTGCTTATAGCTTCCAATGCAATCACATCCACGCCTCACTTGAATACAAACTCTTAAGCCTAAAAAATAATCCTCGATGAAACTCAGGTTTTTGTTGTCGGTTTTACTGTGGCTGGGTTTGACGGCCACGGTGTGGTCCGCCTCCTTTTATACACAGCGTTTGGACGATGCCAGGGCGGTCTATGTCATTCCCTCCACCAACGGGGATGATACCGCCAGGTTGCAAGAGGCGGTGAACCACGTGCAAGCCACCACTGGCCAAGGCATTGTCATGCTTGCACCTGGCCGGTATCGCGTCAGCAATACGCTCTATATTTGGCCCGGCATCCGCCTGATCGGCTATGGGGCTGAGCGGCCGGTGATGGCCCTGCCCGCGCGCACACCGGGATTCGGCGAGGCGGCGCATGAAAAAGTCATGGTCTTTTTTGCCGGCAGCCGCCCACGCGATCCCCAAGCGGATCCCGGTTCCATCCCGGACGCCAATCCCGGCACTTTTTATTCCGCGCTGGCCAATATTGATGTTGAGGTGGGGGACGGGAACCCGGGCGCGGTGGCCGTGCGGGCACGCTATGCCCAGCACTGTTTTCTCGCGCACATGGATTTTCAACTCGGCTCCGCCCTGGCGGGGATCCATGAGGGCGGCAATGTGATTGAAGATGTCCGTTTTTTTGGCGGCACCCACGCCATCTGGACTTCCAAGCCCTCGCCGGGCTGGCAGTTCACGATCATTGACACCTCCTTTGAGGGCCAGCGCCAAGCAGCGATCCTCGAACACGAAGCCGGCCTCACGCTGATTCGCCCCCATTTCCGGCAGGTCCCCACCGCCGTGGAAATCGAGCCGGATTGGGCCGATGAACTGTGGGTCAAGGACGCCTGTCTCGAGGACATTTCCGGACCGGCGTTTATCTTTGGAATGGAAAAAAGCCCGCGCACCGAAATCAACCTGGAAGGCGTCACCTGTTGCCACGTGCCAGTCCTGGCCGCATTGCGGGACAGCGGCAAACGCGTGGCCGCCCCTGCCGCAATTTATGAGGTGAAAACGTTTTCCCATGGGCTGACGTATTCCAGCCTCGGCGCAGTCCCGGAGATCAAGACAGTCTTGGATGCCGCCGCGCTGGAGACGATGCCGGCGGCCGTGGCTTCCGATCTGCCGGCCTTGCCGAGCGGCGACACTTGGGTCAACGTTCGCGACCTGGGCGCCAAAGGCGATGGGAGCACCGATGACACCGCAGTGCTGCAGAAAGCCATTCGCGAGCACCGGACCATTTACCTGCCTTCCGGTTGTTATGTGGTGCGGGACACCTTGCAATTGCAGCCGGACACCGTCCTGATCGGCCTGCATCCGGGCGCCACGCAGATCCTGCTGCCTGACGGCACGCCCGACTATCAAGGCATTGGCGCCCCGAAAGCGTTGATCCAAGCCCCCAAAGGCGGCCGCAACATCCTTGTCGGCATTGGCCTCTACACCAGTGGGAATAACCGGCGGGCCGTCGCCGCGCTCTGGCAAGCCGGCTCCAATTCCATGATGAATGACGTTCGCTTCCTGGGCGGCCACGGCACGCCTTGGCCGGACGGCTCGCGTCAGAATCCTTATAATAGCAATCACACCGCTGATCCCGATCCCAAGCGCCGTTGGGACAGCCAGTACCCCAGTCTCTGGGTCACCGATGGCGGCGGCGGCACGTTCCTCGATATCTGGACCCCTTCCACCTTTGCCCAAGCGGGCATGGTTGTCTCGGACACCGAAACCAGCGGGCGCGCCTACCAGATTTCGAGCGAGCACCACGTGCGGCACGAACTGCAAGTGCGGAATGCCGCGCACTGGGCTTTTTATGCGTTGCAGACCGAGGAGGAGCGTGGCGAAGGCGGGTTTTGCCTGCCGATTGAGATTGATTCGTCCCACGACCTGACCTTTGCCAATTTCCACAGCTATCGCGTGATCAGTTCCGACCAGCCGTTTCCCTGGGCGGTCAAAGTCTCACGCTCACACGATATTCGTTTCCGCAATTTTCACTGCGACAGCAACAGCAAGGTGAGCTTTGACAACGACGTTTATGACCAGACGCAAAACCTCGCCCTCCGCCAGCACGAGTTTGCCGGTTTGGATATTTCAGGGCCGGCCACCCGTGGCCACTCCGCCCCTGCCCCATCCGTAATCGCGCCCGGCGCGAAAGTGGAAAAGCTGGCGGATGGCTTTTTTAATATTTCCGGCGGCGCCGTCGGACCGCAAGGTGATTTTTATTTCGTGGACGCGCACCGGCAGCGGATCTGTCGCTGGGATTCAGCCGCGCGCCAGCTCTCCACCGTCAGCGATTCGCCGCTCGATCCCGTCAATCTGGCGTCAGATCAAGCCGGGAACTTGATGGTGGTTTCCTATGCGGGTAACGGCGTGGTTTACGGCTTGAGTGCCCGTGGCGCCTTTCTGCCGCTGAAGCCTGAAGCCGTGACTCAACGGACGGGGAAGATCTTTTATCTACCGGTCGGCGACTGGCATCTGAATCAGGATTCCTTGTCGCATCCGGCCGCGCAATTTGTTTCGCCCGAAGGAACCACCGTCATGCCCGTCGGCCAGGATTTTCTGGATGGGGCCACCAGTTGGGGCGTCAAATCGAGTCCCCCCATCCGCGCGTTCGGTCTGGGGCCGGCCATGCCGGGCCGGCCGTTTTATGTCACTGACGAATCCGCACTGAGGACGTGGGTGGCGGAGGTCCATGCCGACGGAAGTCTTGGCAATTTCCGGCTCTTTGCAGAACAAGGAGGGGAAGGAGTGACCACGGACGCCCACGGCAATGTCTATATTGCCGCCGGCCAGATATATGTCCATGCCACCAGCGGCGAACTTCTGGGTACGATTGAAGTTCCCGAGCGCCCGTTGCAGTTGGCATTTGGCGGCGCGGATCACAAAACCCTGTTCATTGCCGCGCGCACGTCGCTCTACGCGGTGCGCACGCGCTGACGCCAGAATTTTAAAACGAGATTTCCAGGAGATTCGCATGAATATCCTTTACGTTGAAAACCACGCAGTGTTTGCGGCCAATGTTATCAGCCGGTTCCTGTCGCAACATTCCGTGACGGTCGCGCCGAGCTTGGCCGAGGCTCGCAAACCGCTCGCGACTGGCAGCTTTGACCTTCTCTTGGTTGATTCCCGTTGACCAACCTAGAGGTTTCGAAAGTGAAGAAACGACTGGTAGCCGTTGAATGAATATTGGGCATCATACCGTCATGGACATTCCGCACCTCGAAGAACAACTCGCGAGTGCACAGAAACATCAATGAACTCGATCAAATTCGTAAGTGAGCCGGTTCTTCCAGAATGTCCAGCAGGGCCTTGGCGCAATAAACACGGTCGCGCTTGGCGTTGCCAGATTGCTTCTCTATTTTCATGAAAGCCTAAAAACGATAATAGCGGGCTTTGCTATTTTCGCGGCTGAAAACACGGCCGACGGTTGCTTATCTCCACGTCAAGGTATAGCCCAGTGATTGCGAGGCTTCGTGCAACCGTTGCAGATAATCGCCAACCCGATCCGGCGCCACCCAGTCGGCGAGCGAGCTAAAGCGTGAGCAAACATCTCATTCTCGCGGACGTTTATTTGGCGTTCCAACAACAGCACGTGCTCGTCGGAACCGGCGTCCGGCAGCCCGGAGGCCGCCCGGGGATCGAAGAACTGGGATTTCACCCAACCGCTCGGCGGTGCGATGCTGAAGGCGGCGGCTTCGGCCCCCCGCACCGGGGCCGACCCTATGATCGCCAACACAAAGCCGATGCCCAGAGCGTGCCAAAAACAAGCTGCCACGGCCCGTCCCAAAGGTGATGGGAATTTTGATCGCCACATCCGGAGACAAATGATGACATGATTAAATTTTGTGGAAAAAAAAATTCCCGAGCCCACTTTTGCAAGCTCCCGGGAACGCGCGCCCCAACCATTTTTTATCTGTGTCAATCTGCGTAAATCTGCGGATAGAGCATTTTCTGAAAAACTATAGCCGTGCGGTTGGCTGGTGAAAGCAACGCTTTCGCTCTGATTCGTTCGCGTCCCTTCGCGTCCATCGGCGGTTGAATTCATGTCAAAGCCTCGGCGCCTCGGTGCCTCTGTGGTTCGAGAATCTGCGGTTAAATTCCCAAATTCAATTGCCTGCCGCCAGGCCGCCGAAACGCCGCCGTCGAAAGTTCCGGGCCCTCGTCCGGGATGCCAACCCGTCGGCGCGCAATCTGGAACATTTGCGCAATCTGTTCCGCAAACAGACCCTCCCCGCGCATGCGACTGCCAAAACGCGGATCATTCAACTTGCCACCCCGGATCGCACGGATCTGATTCAACACCTTCTCCCGTTTCTCCGGAAAGTGTGTCTCCAACCATTTCTCAAAAATTGGAGCCACCGTGAGCGGCAGCCTCAGAATCTCCATGCCCGCCCATTGTGCCCCGGCGTTCTTGGCCGCTTGCAGCACGGCAAAAATCTCGGGTTCATTGAGCGCGGGAATAATCGGGGCCACCAGCACGCCGACCGGAATTCCGGCTTTCGCCAGGGCTTCGACCGCCGCCAGACGATGCTTGGGCAAGGAAGCCCGCGGCTCCAATTTCGCCGCCAGCTCAGGGTCCAGTGAATTGATGGAAATATTCACTTCCACGGCGTGCCAGGTGGCGAGCTCGCGCAATAAATCAAGGTCGCGTGTGATCAGATGGTTCTTGGTGATGAGGCCGACCGGATTCCGAAAATCCGCCAAGACCGCCAGGCAGCGGCGGGTCAGTTGCAACCGGCGTTCCACCGGCTGGTAGCAGTCGGTGACGCCGCTCATCGCAATCAATTGCGGCTTCCACTTGGGGGAAGCCAATTCGCGCCGGAGCAGTTCCGGCGCATCCTCCTTGACCATGATGCGACTCTCAAAATCCAGGCCGGCCGAGAAGCCGAGATACTCATGCGTGATCCTAGCGTAGCAATAGCTGCATCCATGCTCGCAGCCGCGATACGGATTGATCCCGGCATTGAAGGGAATATCCGGGCTTTGGTTGTACGTAATGACGCTCTGCGAGGCGTCCCGGAAAAACTGGGTTTTCACCGCCGGGTCCTGCGTCGGGTCCCATTCGGCATCGCGCTCCAATACGATTGACTCAAACCGGTTCGCTGGATTCTCGACGGTACCCCGTCCACGGACTTTTGGCGTCCTTTCGCTCATAGGGGAATTTTGCACCTGTCTCGCCGGACTGTCGATCTTCCGCGGCCTTTAGTCACCAAGCTCTCCAGCGAGGCTCTCAACCCTAAGGTGGAGTCAGTAACGCCTCGAATTCGCCTGGAGAATCAAAATGGCGGGATTCGGATCATAGGGCAAAACTGAGACGGACCCCGGAGCTGTGGGGGCAAGGGGAAGAAGGCCACCCGCAAGTGGAATTCTGAATCAGGCGGCAACTCCAAGGGATGGCGTTTCGCCGCCAGAACCATTAAACTGCGGGCCTTGACGCCGAACCAGCCAGCCGAACTGGACCCAAATGAAGGTCAACTCCCGGAGACGCCGCCGCCGGCTGAGATTGCCAGCGTGCCGCAAGACGTCCCCGGGCCGCCCCGGCCGGTGGTGGTGGGCGGCGTCAGCTGGCGCCATACCTTTGCCGCGCTCAAGCATCGCAATTTCAGGCTGTTTTTCATCGGCCAGCTCGTGTCGCTCATCGGCACTTGGATGCAGGCCACCGCCCAGGGCTGGCTGGTTTACCAGTTGACCGGGTCCAAGGTGCTGCTCGGCACAGTCGCAGCCGTGGGCTCCCTGCCCCTGCTGCTGCTCTCCGCCTGGGGCGGCTCGCTGGCCGACCGCCACTCCAAACGCACCGTCATCTGCTACACCCAGACCGGCATGATGTTCCTGGCCTTTGCGTTCGCGGCCCTGGTCTGGAGCGGGCACATCCGTCCGTGGCACATCATCGTGCTGGCGGGATTGGGCGGGGTGGCGATGGCCTTCGACATGCCCGCCCGGCAGTCGTTCATGATGGAGATCACCAGCCGCGAAGACCTGATGAACGCGGTGTCGCTGAATAGCTCCATTGTCAACGGCGCCCGGGTCATCGGCCCCGCCGTGGCGGGTTTTCTCATGGCCCGGGCGGGACTGACGCTGTGCTTTCTTCTGAATGGCCTCAGCTTTATTGCGGTCATTGCAGGGCTGTTGCTCATGCGGCTGCCCCGGTTCGTTCCCCCGCAAAAACCGGCCTCGGCCGGCCGGCACATGCTCGACGGCTTCGCCTACGTGGCGTCACACCAGCGCGTGCGCCGCCTGCTGCTGTTGTTTGGCGTGGTCGGCATCTTCGGCTGGTCGTACTCGGTACTGTTGCCGGCCTATGCCACGGACGTCCTGCATGTGGCCGAAGGCGGCTACAGCGCACTGCTCAGCGCCAATGGTTTCGGCGCGCTCCTCGGGGCTTTGACGGTGGCCACTTTCGGAAACCGCGTGAAGCCGCGGCTCCTGATCTTCGGCGGACTGTGGCTCTTCTCGTTCACGCTGATGCTGCTGGCGGTGGTGCGCTGGTATCCCCTGGTGCTGCTGTGTCTGGCCGTGAGCGGATGGGGCATGATGCTCTATTTTGCCACCACCAACACCCTCGTCCAATCCAGCGTGTCCCATGCGATGCGCGGACGGGTGATGGGCATCTGGGCCTTGGTGTTCGGCGGCATGATGCCGTTGGGCGGACTCGAATCGGGCTTTTTATCCCAAGTGGTCGGAGTTCCGCGGGCGGTGGCCGCCGGGGCCTTGGTCTGCGCCGTCGCCGGCCTGATCATGTGGTGGCAAGTCCGGCGCCACCCCTCGGCTCCGGCAGAAAGCTAGCGGCCATTGGTTGAACGCGGAGCGGTGATGGCATTGTTTTTCATCATTTGCGCCCCGTGGCTGACTGTCGGCGCCGTGTATTTCCGGGGCGTCCACACCGCCGGTTCGCTTAAATTACCCACCCGATCCACCGCGCGCAGACATGCTGCCTCTGGAGTGGCCCCCTCCCAATACAAGTCCGTCCTGGCGCCCGGCAAAATCCGGGTACACCAGACGCCGTTGGTGCGGGCTTGCCATACCCACCAGCCGACAGGTGTGCCGGAGGCGGACTGCCACTGGACATGCGCCGTTTTGCCCCCGGCCTCCACGGACAGCTTGGGCGCGGCCGGCGGCGTGGCCTCCAGCCAGGGACAGGCTGGAATCAGCGCCGGCTCACGATAGACCTTGTTCAGCAACTCGGTGTCCAGTCCCGCATTCTTCATCAGCGCCGTCGCGTTCCAATGAATGTGGCCCGGGTCGGGATAGCGGCGTTCCAGTGCGATCTGATTGGCGATTTCCACCGGCGGCCAGGGCCCCACCTTGAGATCGTCCATGCCCGGCCAGACATGACGGTGGCGCGTGTTTTGGGCCTGCCACCAGGCCAGCAGCGCCGGGAAACTCTGCGCCGGCGGCTGAATGGCCCAATAGAGTTGCGGCGAAAAATAATCGCACCAGCCTTCCATCAGCCATTTGCGAGCGTCGCCATACAGCAGCGCGTAGGAATCGAAACCGGTGATGCCTGGCGGGTTTTGCGGCCGCCAAATGCCAAACGGGCTGATGCCGAATTTCACCCACGGCTTTTCCGCCTTGATGCCGTGATAAAGCTGTTGCATGAACAGGTCCACGTTGTAGCGCCGCCAGTCCTCGCGCGCCAGGCCGCTCTTGACGCCGTATTTCGTCCAGGTGGCCCCGTCGGGAAAGCCCTGCTCCAGACCGGCCGCGTTTTTTTCGGGATAGGGATAAAAGTAGTCATCCACGTGCACGCCATCCACATCATAGCGTTTGACCACGTCCAGGATCACGCGCAACGAATACGCCCGCGTTTCCGGATCGCCGGGGTCCAGCCAGAGATTCTTGCCGTAGCTGCGCACCAAGTCCGGCCGCACCTTCGTGATGTGCGTGGGCGCGATGGGTGAGACCGCCTGGGCATGATGCGCGCGGAAGGGATTGAACCACGCATGCAGCTCGAGCCCGCGCCGGTGCGCCTGGGCAATGGCAAACGCCAGCGGATCATAAAACGGCGCCGGCGCGCGGCCCTGAAGGCCGGTGAGATATTCCGACCACGGCTCCAGGCTGGACTGATACAGGGCATCGCACGCGGGCCGCACCTGAAAAATGACGGCATTCAAATTCAGCGCGGCGGCCCGGTCCAAAATGGCGATCAGCTCCGCTTGTTGCTGGCCGGTCGGCAGGCCGGGCTTGGACGGCCAGCAGGAATTGCCCACAGTGGCCACCCACACCGCGCGGAATTCGCGATTGGGCGAAGGTGGCACGATTTGGTCGGCGGTTGCTCTTGCATCCGCCGCCAATAATGCCGCCGGCCCCAATAGCATCCAGGCCACTTGGCAAACAAGGGGTTTCCAATTCATGCCGTTCCACTATAAGACGCGGACCGGGGTCGTTTGGCAAAAGATTTTTTCACCCAAAACCAGCGAAACTCGCACATTTGCAAAAAAACCGGCCTGTGCTACTATCGGCTAACTGAATTATATGCAGGATGCCAATTTATCGCCCGGCGTTGAGGAGCCGCCCTCGGGCCACCGACTTCAATCTTTAAAAACCTTCCACTCCGCCGGACGTGGTGCCTGGCAAGACGTTCCGGAAGCCGACTGGAATGACTGGCGGTGGCAGATGAAGCATCGCATTTCCACGGTAGAGCAATTGCAGCGGTTGCTGCCCGCGCTCACGCCCGAGGAACTGGCCGGGGCCCAACTGGCCAACCACAAGCTGGCGCTGGGCATCACGCCTTATTTCTTCAACCTGATTGATCCGGCGGATGAGAATTGTCCGGTGCGCCGTCAGGTGGTGCCGCGGCTGGAGGAAACCCACACCGCCCCGTGGGAAATGAGCGACCCCTGCGGTGAAGACTCGCATTCGCCCGTGCCCGGCCTGGTGCATCGTTATCCCGACCGCGTGCTGTTCCTGGTCACGGATCGCTGCGCCTCGTATTGTCGCTATTGCACGCGCTCCCGGCTGGTGAGCAATGCCAGCGGCTACGATTTCCATCCCGAATACGACCGGCAGATTGCCTATATCGCCGCCCATCCCGAAATCCGGGACGTGCTGTTGAGTGGCGGTGACCCGCTGCTGTTGAACGACGAGAAGTTGGAAAACCTGCTCAGCCGGCTGCGCGCCATCCCTCACCTGGAATTCCTGCGCTTGGGCACGCGCATCCCGGTCTTTCTACCCCAGCGCATTACGCCGGAGCTGTGTGCCATGCTCAAACAGTTTCATCCCCTCTTCCTGAGCGTGCATGTCAATCATCCGCGCGAACTGACCACCGAAGTGCGGGCCGCGCTGGGCCGCCTGGCGGACGCCGGCATCCCGCTGGGCAACCAGAGCGTGCTGCTCAAGCACGTCAACGACGACGTGGCCGTGATGACCGCGCTGGTGCAGAAACTGTTGATGTGCCGGGTGAAGCCGTATTATCTCTACCAGTGCGATCTGATTTCCGGCTCGGCGCATTTGCGCGCCAGTGTGGCCAAGGGGTTGGAGATCATGGAACAATTGCGCGGCCATACCACCGGTTACGCGGTGCCCACGTACGTCATTGACGCCCCCGGCGGCGGCGGCAAGGTGCCGATTAATCCCGAGTATGTCTTGTGCCGGAACGCCGGCCGCGTGCTCATCCGCAATTTCGAGGGCCGGATTTTCGAATACCCCGAAACCGCCGACGGCCGCCCCTGCGGTCCGTCCCCCAAAAAACTCGACGCGCCGGAATTGGTGTGAGAATGTCCGGGCGCACTTGCGATTGCACTTGCGGCTTGTGACGGCTTGAAAAACGATTAATGTTTTCAACGCGCCAGATGCGCACCATGAAGACATTTGCAGAATCCCAGTTTCCGGGCCGGCTCATTGCCGTCGAGGGCCTCGACGGTTCGGGCAAGTCCACACAGATCTACCTGCTCAAGCGCTGGCTGGAGGCGGAGGGCATCAAGGTCTATTTCAGCGAATGGAATTCGTCCGAATTGGTGAAATCCGCCACCAGCAAAGGCAAGAAACGCGAGCTGCTCACCCCCACGACTTTCAGCCTGATCCATGCCACGGACTTTGCCGACCGCTATGAGCGGCATCTGGTGCCCCTGTTGCGCGCCGGCTATATCGTGCTGTGCGACCGCTATATTTTCACGGCCTTCGCGCGCGATGTCACCCGCGGCTGCCCGCCGGAGTGGGTGCGGGGCAATTACAGTTTCGCCTGCGCGCCGGACCTGACCATGTTTTTCAAGGCGGATTTGGATGTTTCGCTGAACCGCATTCTGGAGGGCCGACCCAAGCTCAAGTTTTTCGAGGCGGGCATGGACTTGCGCCTGTCGAGCGACCCCTATGAGAGCTTCAAGATTTTCCAGGGCCGGATCCTGGACCAGTACCTGGCCATGAGCAAAGAGTTCCATTTTGTGATCATTGACGCCAACGAGGCCGTTGAGAAGCAGCAGGTCATCGTCCGCAAACTGGTCAGCGACCGGATTGACTTGAAAAAGTTCAAGCGCCGCAGTCCGCTGCCGCTGCCGCCGGCGCTGCGGGTGGAGCGCGAAGAACAGGAGAAGGACGAGGATAAAACCGCATGAAAAAGGGACATCGTTTTTACGGACACGGCATCCCGCGGGTACAGGCGGAGGAACTCGGCGGCAAACTGATCGTCGTGGAGGGCGCAGACGGTTCGGGCCGCTCCACGCAGATCGTCGGGCTGGTCGAGTGGCTGGAGACCAGCGGCCACGCCACCGTGCAGGTGGGCCTCAAACGGTCCACACTCGTCAGCGAAGAGCTTGAACTGGCCCAGAAGGGCAACGTGCTCAGCCGCACGACGCTAGCCTTGTTTTACGCCACGGATTTTGCGGATCAGTTGGAGAACATCATTCTGCCCGCGCTCAAGTCGGGTTTTATCGTGCTGGCGGACCGTTACATCTACACGCTGATGGCGCGGGACATGGTGCGGGGCATGGATGAGGCGTGGCTTAAGAATCTCTACGGCATCGCGCCGGTGCCGGATGCGGTGTTTTATCTTTCTGTGGAACCACAGGAACTGGTGCAGCGCAACCTGTCCAAGACCGCCACGCTCGATTATTGGGAGAGCGGCATGGACCTGGGCCTGTCGCGCGATCTGTTCGACAGTTTTATCCAATACCAGGTGGCCATGGGCGACGCGTTCCACGAGCTGCAAAAGACTTACGATTTTGAGATCATTGACGCCAACCGCTCGGTCAGCTCGGTGACCAAAGATTTGCGCAAAAAAATCGCCGCCCTATTGGAACAGGACTGAGGATTTCTATTTGCCGGGCGGAATTTTGGCCGCGTTGCCGGCGACGAGCTGCTGAAGGCCCGGGTCGTTGGGCTTCAGCCGCAGGGCGGCCTCAAATTCGGCTTGCGCGGCGGCATATTGCTCCTGGCCGGCCAGCGCCATACCCAAAGCCACGCGCGCCGGGACGTTGTCGGGAGCCGCCTTGACGACGGCCTCCAAATACGGTTGGGCCTGGGCGTATTTCTTTTGCACCAGCAACACGTTGCCCAAACGGCTCCGCGCGAGCGTAAACCGGGAGTTGGCGTCCACTGAGGCGGCAAGGCATTGGGCGGCGGCGTCCAGATCGCCCTGTTCGGCGTGGGAAATGCCCAGGTAAAAATAACCCAGAAAATTGTCCTTGGGCGACACTTTCACCACATGCTCAAACAACGTGATGTTATCGCGCCAGAACCCGAGCTGATTCCGGGTGTCCACGGCGCAGGCCAGCACCGCCGCCGCGCCCAAACCCGTCACGACCGCCCGCCGCCTGCGCGCGCCGGCCGCCAACTCGGCCAAGCCCCACACCACGGCGATGAACAGCCCGATCGAAGGCAGATACATATAGCGGTCGGCCATCGCTTGCATCCCCACTTGCACCAGGCCAATGACCGGCAGCAGCATGACGAGAAACCAGACCCACCCCATTAACAGATACGGCGCGGACCGCCGCCGCCCGGCGGCGGCCAGAAACAGAACCGCCAATACCAACAGCGATCCGGCGGCGGCCAGAAGATTCGGGCCGGCAAAGGAAAGCGGATAAAGGATGGCCAAATTTGCCGGATAAACAAATTTTTCCAGATATAAGCCGTAAGCCACCACCGCATGGATACACCGTTCCCAGAACGGAAATTCCTGCATGGCATCCATCGCGCCGCCCGATTTTTGAGCCCACACCGTGACCCCGCAGGAAGCCAGGCACAGCAGGAACAACGGAATTTTTTCCCGGAGCAAGGGCGTGAGGCTTTTAAAACTCCAATCCGCGCCGGCCGCCGGCTGCATTCGCCGGAGCGGCCAGAAATCAATCAGCAGCAACACCAGGGGCACGCTCACCAGCATCGGCTTGGCCATCAGGCCCAAGGCCAGCAATGCCGCCACCAGCAGGTGGCTGCCCAGGCTCGGGCGCCGGGTGTGGCGGGTATAAGCCAGCAGGATGAGCATGAAGAAGAAGCCGCTCAGCACATCTTTGCGTTCAGAAATCCAGGCGACCGATTGCACGTGTAGCGGGTGTGCCGCGAAGAGCGCGGCCACGAAAAAGCTGCGCCAGCGCGCCCCGGTGAGGCCGGCCAGCCAGAGAAACAGCAGCGCGCTGTTGGCCGCGTGCAACCCCAGGTTCACGCAATGTTGCGCATGCGGATCCAGGCCGAACAAATCGCAATCCAGCATGTGCGAGAGCCAGGTGACCGGATGCCAGTTGCCGGCGTGGGCGCCGCCGAAGGCCCACGCCACGCTGGCGGCATTGAGCCCCGATTGCACCACGGAATTTTGGTACACATAATCAATGTCGTCATAGCCGATGAACCCCAGTGAGCCCACGGGCCAAAAGCAGACGCACGTCAGGAGCAGCAGGCCCAGGAGAAAGACACGATCGCGTTGCATGGCAGGCGCAAATTCAGTCGCAAGCCGGCCTCAAAAGCAATCCAAAAGCGGGGGACTGGATAGGCAGCAACCGCGAATGGACGCAAATGGACGCAAATGAAACAGAGCGAAGGACCGCAACGAGTCTCATGAGTCACAAATAACCGGTAACCAGTGTCGCTTGCAACCACCGTGGGTAGGGCGCGCAATCCCTTGCGCGCCGCCGACTGCCAACGTGCGCGCTCTGGTTCACCACGAACGGCGCGAACGGCTCGACGCGCCCCACCGGTCTTCGCAGAGCTTCAGCCCGGCAAGCCAGTTTGGCCCGATGGCTTGTCATTCTTCGGCCCGGAACGCGGCTGAAAGCCAACCGCAGCCACGTTCGCCATTCAATGGGCTTAATCCGCTCGACCGAGAGTCTTTGTTTTTGTGTTCTTTCGCGGCAAAAATTTGCGCCGGAATGCAAAACTTTTATGGATAGCAGTACAGAGGCCAATTCAAAAACTGAAAACCTGAAATGCCGAAAGGCTAAAGTGGCGCTCACGCGGAGACGCGGAGAGGCGGAGGTAAAGCAGAGCAAGACAGTGGAAAAAATTCCTTTCCCCTCTCCGCGCCTCCGCGTCTCCGCGTGGTTCGCTCTCTGTGTCTTTCTGTGGTTCGCCGCGCTGGAAAAAGGCTCGCCTTTGGCCGGGCTTTGGCACAAATTTCCGGTCGGAATTAACCAAATCAATACGAAATGAGAAATCTACTTATTCTTGCCGCCGCCGGCTGCGCCGCCGCCCGCCTTTCCGCCGCCGAGGTGGACTGGAGCAAACTGCCGCCGGCCTCAACCCAAACCGGGGTCACCTTCGACACGGACATCGCCCCCATCTTCAAGGCCTCCTGCGTGCGCTGCCACAGCGGAGATCGGCCGCGGGCGCAATTGCGACTGGACACGCTGGAGGGCGTCCTGAAGGGCGCCAAGCAAGGGCCGATTCTGACGGCCGGCGACAGTGCCCATAGTTTGCTGGTGAAAGCGGTTTCACGACTGGACCCGGAAACGGCCATGCCGCCCAAGCCGCGCGGCCCGCGCGGTCCCCGGCCCATGGGCACCAACGGTCCGGCCATGCCGCCGCCCGGCGGTCCAGGCGCCGGCGGCCCGCCGCCCGGTGGAGATATGGCTCCCGGCGGCCCGCCGCCCATGGGTGGTCCCGGTGGTCCGCCGCCCGGCGAAGGTGGTCCGCAAGGCACAAACGCGCCGCAACAGCGGTTGCGCCCGATGGGCCCGCCGCCCAAGCCGCTGACCGCCGAACAAGTCGGCTTGATCCGCGCCTGGATTGATCAAGGCGCCAAATGAGGAGGACGAGCATTCAATGTGGCCGCCGCCCCGGCGGCCACATGGTCAACCAGCCCTTGCTCATCAATAGGGCCAGGCGCAGTAGATTTCCATCACGCTCAGCACGCCGCCGCCCCAATAGATGTTCGGCGCGAACGTGAACACCCGCCGCGGCTTTTCATAAACCAGTTCCACCGGATGTTCGGGCAGATTCGGATCGTAGGCCGTGAAGCGGATTTCCTGGTCGGATTCCGCAAAACGGTACAGGACTATGCCGTGATTGATGGTGATGCGCGGGAAGCGGAACAGGTGCACCAGCGACACGCCGCGCCGGGGCAGGGACTGCTTCAGTTTCGCCGCCATCTTTTGCTGGAAGCGGCCGGACACGCGGAAAATCATCCGCCAATGGCTCCGCAAAAAATAAGATTCCCAAGCCGCGCCGCATTCCGCCTTGAGCACCGCCTCCTGGGCCTGGCTGAAGGACCGCAGACCGTCGTAGCCCGGTACCACAATGCGGGCGGCCTCGGCGCAGGTGCGGCGCGGATTGCGCGCGATGATCTGGCGGACGAGTTGGCGATACGTTTCGTCGTCCGCCGGCGGCAGCTCCGGCGCAAAGCGGGCATGGTCAAAGAACAACCGGGTGGCGCGCGCCATGACGAAGCACCGATGATAATACGCGGGTGGCGGATTGGTCTTGAACGTGGTCAGGGCGCCGGTGACGGGGTCGAAGCGATATTGCCAGACCAATTCGTGCGGATACGCGAAAGTGTCGCGCTCGAAGTGGAAGCGGTGCGGGGGATGTTCCGCGGGGGCGGTCATGGATTGGGGGCCGGACTATTGCCGCTCAAGGCCAGCTCCGCGGCCAGAATGCGCGTCCCGGCGATGAACGCGGAGACCTCGGCCTGGATCATGTCGCCGAGCTGGCCGGTGATGACGGCCTCGATGCGCACGGTTTCGCCCGGGCGCGCCGAGCCCAGGATTTTCACGGCGCGCAAGGCGGTGAGTTTGAGGCGGGGCCAGCGCGGATGGGCGGGATCTTCCTGGGCCACCATGCCCGCGACTTGCGCGGCGGCTTCCACCAGCAGGACGCCGGGCAGGATGGGTTCGCCGGGCAGATGGCCGCGCAAATAATACTCGTCGCCGCGCACGCGGTATTCGCCCACGCCGCGCACCCCCGGCGTGAGGCTCACCATCCGGTCCACGAACCGGAACTCGGGACCGTGCGGCAGCGACCGCATGGCGAGATGCAAGATTTCCGGGGAGGCGCTCATGGCTTTAACGGCTCGGTGACCGTGTAATCCTTCGGCAGGTCCGCGGAGAATAATTCCGGCGGCAAGGGCTGGTTGAGCACCACGTTGGTGAACGTGTTTTGCAGCTTCGAGCCGTCGCCGAATTTCATCGCCGTGCTGGCGATGATGAAATCATTGGTGTGAAAGCCGATGACCACCTCGCCAATCATCTTGCGGGCGGCCTCGCTGCGCGGCTGCAGCGTCATCTGCAAAATGGAATTGGTCAGCGCCGCCGCGACCAGCTTGAAATGCTCCTCCATCGAGGCGCGGTCGCGCGGCAGGCTGGCGTCCAGCAGGGCCAGCGCATCCTTCATGGGGCCGGTGGGCACGGCGTCGAGCGGATATTTTTCCGCGCGCTTGAACCGCGGATAAATGATGAGCAATTCGTCCGGCCGGCGAAGCACGATGGTCTGCGGCGGCTGGCCCAGTTCCCAGCGGAATTCGCCGCGCGTAACCCAGACTTTGCCGGCGGTGACCAGCGGCTGGTTGAGCACCGTGAGCGTGCGCGTCTGGATGAAATCGCCGGACCAGCTTTGCAGATTGGTTTGCACCTCGAACCAGCGATTGAACTGCGCGTCGTAATCCTCCGCGCGCGATACGAAGGCGAATGAAAAAAAAGCGGATAGAACGAGCAGGACTAGGATGCGGGCCAAACTCCGCCCGGCCCCGGCGGGGCGCAGCGAGGAATGCCAACCGATTAATCCAGCTGCGGCCAGATGGGAGTAAATTGGTACCATTGATCTATATTTTCACGGATTTCGGGTTCAAATGCACGCAGGATTTGCTGGGTCAACTCGCGGCGCGCTTCGCGGCGGCCCAGCGCCCGCCGATCATAGGTGAATTCGGGCAGCACTTTCACCGCATAACCCGCGGGCCGGCGCACGATCGTCACCCCCACCAGCGCGCAGCCGGAGGCCCGCGCCAGTTCCGCCGCCGCCAGCGAGGCCATGAACCGCTGCCCGAAGAATTCCACCGGCACCCCGCCCTGCGCCGGCGGCCGGTCCAGCGACACCGCCATATCCGCCCCCGCCTGCAGTTGCTTGATGACCTCCACGAAGGCGAACCCGTCGTCGCCAATGATCAGCGTGTCCACGCCGTAGCGCGCGCGCGCCGCCTTGCGCAGATCCGTCAGGCCGTCGTCCGGCTCGGCCTGGGTGAGGATGGTCAGCCGGATGCCGAGCTGGTTGAGCAGCAGTCCGCCGTGTTCCCAATTGCCGAGGTGCAGGGTGATGAACAGGGTGCCCCGCCCGCGCCGCCGGGCCGCGTGGATGATTTCCAATTCACCCTCGTTCGTAAGCCATTCATGCACTGGTTCGCCGGCTTCGATGCGCCATAAATCCACCAGCTTGGCGGCGAACCGGCGATGCGCCGCGCGGGCGGCCTTGGCTGCCGCGCGCCGATTGCCCTCAAAGACCGGCAGAAAATTCTCGACCACCACGTTGCACCGCTGGCGCCCGGCGAACCAATAGACATCGGCCAGCAACATGGCGATGCCTTTGACCCAACTGGCGGGCAGAAGTCGGACGATTTTGGATGCCGTCTGCCACACCCCCGCGCGATAGAAGGCGGGTTGTTTGGAACGTGACACGCCGACCCCGGCCGGATTCTGGTCACGGGTCACTGGCCGCGGGTCACGCCGGAAACGGGACCACCATGACGGCAGCAGGAACACCGAGAAAATCATATTGGCGCCGATGCCCACCGCGCAGACCTGGCCCAAGCTGGCCATGCCGAGGTTGCTGGAAAAAGCGAGCGAGCCAAAGCCCGCCACCGCCGTGCCGCCGCACAGCATCAAGGCGCGGCCCACCGAGCGCCGCACCGCCGCCAGATCGCCACCGTGCCGGCGCAGCGCCAATTGGATGAAAATGGTATAATCCACGCCGGTCCCCAGCATCAGCGGCAGCGCCATCAGGTTCATCAAATTCCAATTCCATCCGGCCAGCGCCATCGTGGCCAGCAAGACCACGCCGCCAAGGCCCAGCACCGCCAGACCCAGCAGAATTTCCGTCGCCCGGCGGAACGCGAACCAGAGCGAGAGCAAGACGAGGGCCACCATCGGTACGACCAAGGCCCACATCCGCGATTGGACCCGCGCCAAGGTGGCACTGCCGACCAGTTCCCAGCCGGACAGCAGCGCATGGTTGGCCGCCAGGCTCCGCGACAACCCCGCCAGCGCCGCCGGCGCGACGTGGTTGGTGGCCGGATAGATCAGGCCCATCACCAAACATTGATCGGGGGTCCGGGCCACGAACCGCTTCAAGAGCCATTGGCTGACTTCGTTGGTCGGCCAAAGGACCTCCTGGCTGGAGGCGGCGGCGGCCCAAGTGCGGACCATTTCATCGGTCAGCAGCAACGCATTGGTGTTGAAACCCGCGCCCAGCGCCGTGGCGTGCAAGAGCGGGCCGGCCTGGCCCAAAATGGCCGCCGTGACACGGTTGGCCGCCTGGTATTCGGCGCGCGGCCACAAGACATCCGGCAGCAGATAGCGGCCGATGAGATGATTGGTGACGGCAACGTCCAGTAATTTCTCGGCGGTCATCAGCCGCTGATACACTTCCGCCTCGTTGCGGCCGGGCACAATCAGCCAGAGCGGCTGCGGCGGCAGGCCCAGTTCGACGGTCATTTCATCCAGCGTCGTCTGCGCTTCGCCATGAGCGGGTTGCAGGGCGTTGCCACTCCGATCCAGGCCGGGATGCCGGCAGCACAAAACCGCACAGGCCCCAAAAAAGATCAGCCCCGTCAGGAGATACGTGCCACGGACCCGGAGGGGTGGCACCAGGGTCGCCGCCGGCACACTCGCCGGCTCGCGCGGGGCGATGAAATAATTCCACCAGCGGAAAGTCGGTTGCTCCGGGCGCGGCTGGCGGCGGCCCGGAAAGAGCGGCGGCAAATAAATCATCACCATCACCAGCGCCGAGAGGGCAATGCCGATGGCCACCAGCGACCCGAGTTGGCCCAAGCCGGGCAGGCCGCCGAAGTTCAGCACCAGAAACGCGCTCATGGTGGTGATGGCCGCCCACAAGATGCTGGGCGCGATGGCGCGGCGGATTTCCGGCACGGTCATTTGCGGATGCGCCAGTGCTTCCTGGTAATGCACCACGGCGTAATCCACCGCCAAGCCCAGCAACACGGCGGCGAAGCCCAGCGCCACCACGCTGATGGTGCCCAGCACCAGCGCGCCCAGCGCCAGCGTGGCGCCCAGGATCAAGCCCAGCAGCGCCAGCAGCCAGAGCATCGGCAGCCAGCGCCGGTGCGTCAGCCAGAACAAAATGGCGATGATGGTGGCGGTGGCCCCCACGGAATGGCTCATGTCGTGTTGCATGCTCGTGGCAATTTCCTCCACGAAGACCGGCCGGCCCGTGTAGCGCACCGTCACGCCCGCCCAAGCGGCCTGATTGGTCCCCGCTTGCGCTTGCGCCACCACGGCATGCACCGCTTGCAGCCAGCGTTCGCACTCCCGATAACCCGTCAAATCCACGGCGGCCTGCACGTAGAGCAAATGGTACGTGCCGTTGGTGGAGGCAAACATCTGTTGCCCCGAGCCCATGGCCACGCCGGCGAAGTTCGTCAGGCCCGGCATGGTCAATAAATTGAACGGATCAAACGAGCGGCGCGCCAGGTCCATCGGCGACATCGAAGTGGCCAGCATTTCGCGCGTCTCCTCCAGCGTGGCTTGCAGCGGTCCGGGGGCGAGGCGGTTGGTGAGGGCGGCGAAATCGGCGGGCGCCTGGTTGAACCACAGCCAGCCAAACAATTCGCCCAGTTGTTCCGGCCGCTCCATCCACGGACCTTCCCACGTCACCGCCGCCACCAGATTGGTTTCCTGGCGCAACCGCGCCGCCAGCTCGCCCGCCAGCCGTTCCGCCGTGTCCGCGTCCGGCGCGCGCAGCGTGACCACCAATTCGCGGGCGTTGGTGAAAAATTGCTGATACAGCTTCAAGCCTTGCACCGTCGGCTCATCTCCCGGCAACAGGTCGAGAACATCCACGTCGAAGCGCAGCCGCCACCCGCCGAGGCCCACGGCCACCAGCAGCAGCACCCACCACCAGCGTTTCAAGAAAGCGTTCACGGAGCGAGATAGCCCTCCACCAGCTCGCCCGTGCGGGGGTTCTCCAGCCGCCAGCCGCCGTCCGGCCGGCGTTCGAAGCGGAGATCCCGGGGCAGCGGCTGGCCGGCCAGCGCCGGCGGCAGGTACAGCCAGAGAAAATGACTGGAGCCGGATCCGAAGCCGCTGAAATTCAGGTTCTGCTGGGGAAACTGGATCCGCCAGCGATTCGAGGTGACCTGCGCCGACATCATGGTCAACGGCGTTTTGTCAAACTGGATCAGGTGTCGTCCGGTGTCGTCGCCGGCCAGCACCAGATCGCCGCCGAATTCCGGCAGACCGCGTTTGGGACGCCACATCGCTTGGCCCTGCTGGACGTGCCAGCCGGGGCCGCTGGCCGTAAACAGACTCTCCGTGGCCGTCCGGCAGCCGCTGCCAAGGCCCAGCAGACAGAACCACGGCAGCAGGAACAGCAGCCGGAACCCGAGCCGGAAGGCCGAGGCCGAACGAAGAAAAGAGGGTTCGTTGCCGGCGTGGCACAGGGGGCGCATCTGCGAATGAGGACTGCCGTTGCCGTTGGTGAAAGTGGCGCAGGTTTCCAAACCTGCCGTATCGCCGATTTCCAAATCGGCCGCGTATCGTTTACCACGGAGACACGAAGGCACAGAGAGCGGGAAAAGCCCATTCAGCATTTCAGCTTTTGAATTGGCCTCTGGGCCTCTGTGTCTCTGTGGTTCACCCCGTCTGCGGGTTTGGAAACCCGCGATGCAGCACACTGGGACGTCTGCGCCACAGGGATTGGCTGTGAAATATCTGATTCTCATTCTCATTCGCAGATGCGCCCGGGCCAGGGCCTGGCGCCCCTGGCGTTCAGTTGGCGCCCAGAAATTTTTTGGCCATGTTTTCCAAGGCGGCAATCCACGCCGGATGCTCGTTCATGCAGGGAATCCGCGTGAATTCCTGGCCATTGCCGGCCATGAATTCCTCGCAGCCGCGAATCCCAATCTCCTCGATCGTCTCCAGGCAATCCGAGACGAACGCGGGACAAATGACCAGCATCCGCTTTTTGCCTTCCGTCGCCAACCGCGGCAGCTCGTAGTCCGTGTAGGGCTTCAGCCACGGGTCCTTGCCCAGCCGCGACTGAAACGACACCGACCACTTGCCCGCCGGCACTCCCGCCTGGGCGATGAACCGCGCCGCCGTCTTGAAACATTGCGCCCGATAGCAGAACGCGTGCGCCGGACTGGGGGTCTCGCAGCAATTGGGCGTCGCCAGGCAATGCTGGCCCGTCGGATCCGATTTTTTGATGTGCCGTTCCGGGATGCCGTGAAAACTGAACAGCAAATGGTCGAAATCCTTTTTCAGATAATCCGCCGCGCTGGCCACCAGCGCCGCGACGTAATCCGGATGGTCAAAATATGGCGGCTGCACCGTCAGCTTCATCCCCGGCGCCAACCGGGCCGCGACCGCCTGCACTTGCACCACTGCGGTTTCATAGCTCGACATGGCATAATGCGGAAACAGCGGGATGAGCAAAACGTCGGTGGCGCCTCGCGCCACGAGGCTTTTCACGGCCGATTCGATGGACGGATTTTGATACCGCATCGCCAGTTCGACCGGCACGCTGAGCCGGGCCTGCAACCGTTCCCGGACATGCCGGCTGGTGACGACCAGCGGCGAGCCTTCCTTGGTCCAGACTTTTTCATAGGCGTGCGCCGATTCCTTGGGCCGGTTGATGAGGATCATGCCCACGATGAAGCGCCGCAGCAGCCACGGGGTGTCAATCACCCGGCCGTCCATCAGGAATTCGTTCAGGTAACGCCGCACGTCCGGCACCGACGGCGAGTCGGGCGAGCCGAGGTTCACCAAGAGAATAGCTTTGCTCATGTCGCGAATAATTTAAACATGAAAGACGGCAGTTTAACATGATATTCTGGTTCGCTCCAGCGCCCCCTGCAGATTGAGTCAATCCTGACACCATTATTGCGCCATCATTTGGTTTTGGTTCATTACACGTAAAATGCACATAAACCCCCGTCGCACGAGCATGTTAACGTTACCGGAAGCCGTCAACGCAATAAAGACACGAATTTTTTCTCGTTTTTTCTTGGCCAAAGTCGTTGAACTTTCAAACTTGTTGTCAACAGGTCAAGTTTTGCCGGGCCCCAGCCCCTGAGCTAGTCGAAGGGGTTCGCAAAGCGGTTTTTATCCGTGCTCATCCGTGGTTAAATTAATTTTGGGCTGAGGCTCTGCCTGCTTAGTGTTGTACCGGGCCGATTGAAGGGGATCATCAGAAGATTCGACCTTCCAGGAGATTTCTTTGGCTGACAGCCCACCGCTTGATTTTCAAATTAAGCCGCTGCCGGCTGCGCGCTTCGCTTGACAGCGAGGGGCGCAAAGCTCATTTTCTTCGGATTGTTTTTTAATTACATCATTAAATGAACGCACCACACAACCTCTTCAACACGTTGCAGAGCTTCAATCTCGGCGACGGCAAACCGGGCAAATTTTATTCGCTGCCGGCCCTGGAACAGGCCGGCATCGGCCCCATCTCCAAATTGCCGGTGTCCATCCGCCTGGTGCTCGAATCGGTCCTGCGCAATTGCGACGGCAAAAAAGTCAGCGAAGCCAACGTGCGGGAGCTGGCCAACTGGAAACCCACGGCGACGCGCACCGAGGAAATCCCGTTCGTGGTGGCGCGCATTGTCCTGCAGGATTTCACCGGGGTGCCGCTGCTGGTGGATCTGGCGGCCATGCGGAGCGCGGTGTCCAAATTGGGCAAGAACCCCAAGATCATCGAGCCGCTGGTGCCGGTGGACTTGGTGGTGGATCATTCGGTGCAGGTGGATTTTGCCGGCACGGCGGACGCCCTGGCGCGGAATCTGGACCTGGAATTCACGCGCAACCGCGAGCGCTACCAGTTTTTGAAATGGGGCATGCAGGCCTTCGACACCTTCAAAGTGGTGCCGCCGGGCATTGGCATCGTGCATCAGGTCAACCTCGAATATCTGGCCAAGGGGGTGCTGGAAGCGGGCGGCGTGTCTTATCCCGACACGCTGGTGGGCACGGATTCGCATACCACCATGATCAACGGCCTGGGCATTGTGGGCTGGGGCGTCGGCGGCATTGAAGCCGAGGCGGGCATGCTCGGCCAGCCGGTCTATTTTCTCACGCCGGACGTGGTGGGCGTGCATCTCACCGGCGCCATCCGCGAAGGCGTGACCGCCACGGACGTGGCGCTGACGGTCACCCAGCTTTTGCGCAAGGCGAAAGTGGTGGGCAAGTTTGTGGAATTTTTCGGTCCCGGCGCGGCCGCGCTGCCGCTGGTGGACCGCGCGACCATCGCCAACATGGCGCCCGAGTATGGCGCCACGATGGGCTTCTTCCCGATTGACGCCGAATGCGCCAATTATCTCCGCGCCACCGGCCGCAGCGAAGAGGCGGTGCGCACCTATGAAAACTATTACCAGGCGCAGGGCCTGTGGGGCATCCCGAACAAGGGCGACATCGTTTATTCGCAGGAATTGGAACTGAACCTGGCCACTGTGCTGCCGAGCGTGGCCGGCCCCAAGCGGCCGCAGGACCGCATCGAACTGCCCAAGCTCAAACAGGAGTTCCTCACGGCCTTCAGCAAACCGGTCACGGAAAGCGGCTTTGGCATGAAGCCCGAAGACCTCTCGCGGGTGGTGCATGTGGCCGCCGGCGGCGAAATTCATCCCGGCGGCGGCGACCAGCAAAATCCCCCGGCCGGCAGCGAGCGGGAAATGGCGGCGGAACATCCCACGCCCGACCCCGTCCATGCCCGCGCCCGCCGTCTGGACGGCCACGTGCGCCACGGTTCGGTGCTCATTGCGGCCATCACCAGTTGCACCAACACGAGCAATCCCTCCGTGATGCTCGCCGCCGGGCTGCTGGCCAAAAAGGCCGTGGAGCGCGGCCTGTCCGTGAACTCCACCGTCAAGGCCTCGCTGGCCCCCGGCTCGCGCGTGGTGAGCGAGTATTTGACCAAGACCGGATTGCAGCCGTATCTGGACAAGCTGGGCTTCAACCTCGTGGGCTACGGCTGCACCACCTGCATCGGCAATTCCGGCCCGCTGCACCCGGCCATCGAAGAGGCGGTCGTCAAAAACAATCTCGTCGCGGCGTCCGTGCTTTCGGGCAACCGCAATTTTGAAGCGCGCGTCCATCAAAACATCAAGGCCAACTTCCTCATGTCGCCGCCGCTGGTGGTGGCCTTTGCGCTGGCCGGGCGCGTGGATATTGACTTGGCCAATGAGCCGCTGGGCACCGGCAAGGACGGCAAACCCGTGCATTTGCGCGAAGTCTGGCCGAGCCTGCGCGAAGTGCGCGACCTCATGCAGGCGGCGCTACAGCCGGACGTCTTCCGCCGGCTCTACAAGGATTTCGCCGCGCAGAATCCGAAGTGGAACGAAATCCCGGCCAGCGCCGGCAATGTCTATGAGTGGGACCGCCAGTCCACCTACATCCAGGAACCGCCGTTCTTCGAGAACTTCTCGCTGCACGCCGGCAGTCTTAAACCCATCAACGGCGCGCGCGCCCTGGCCATCTTCGGCGACAGCGTGACCACCGATCACATCTCGCCGGCCGGCTCCATCAAGAAGACCTCGCCCGCCGGCAAGTACCTCATCGAGCACGGCGTGACCTCGGAGGATTTCAACAGCTATGGCTCGCGCCGGGGCAACGACCGCGTCATGACCCGCGGCACCTTCGCCAACGTGCGCATCAAAAACCTCATGCTGGCCGGACAGGAAGGGGGCGACACCCTGCTCCAGCCCGAGGGCAAAAAGATGTCCATTTACGACGCCGCCATCGAATATCAAAAGCGCGGCACGCCGCTGATGGTGGTGGCCGGGCAGGAATACGGCACCGGTTCGTCGCGCGATTGGGCGGCCAAAGGCACCAATTTGCTTGGCGTCAAGGCCGTCGTGGCGCAAAGCTTCGAGCGCATCCACCGCAGCAACTTGGTGGGCATGGGCGTGCTGCCGCTGCAATTCAAGGACGGCACCACCGCCCAGAGCCTCAAGCTGGAGGGTTCCGAGAGCTATGACGTTGTGGGGCTGGACGCGAACCTCAAACCGCAGCAGGACCTCACGCTCCAGATCACGCGCAAGGATGGCAGCGTGGAACAGGTGCCGGTGCGCTGCCGCATTGATACGCCCATCGAGATTGACTATTACCAGCACGGCGGCATTCTGCCCTTCGTGTTGCGTCAGCTCGTGGCGTAAGCCGGCTATTTGGCGGATTCGTCAATCATCTTCCCGCCATTGACCAGAAACAGCACCGCCATGCGCACGGCCAGACCGTTGGTCACCTGCTCCAGGATCAACGAGCGGCCGCAGTCGGCCACTTCGCTGTCAATCTCCACGCCCCGGTTGATGGGGCCGGGGTGCATGATGAGCGCATCGGGCTTGGTCTTGGCCAGCCGGGCCTTGGTCAGGCCGTAAAGCTGCGTGTATTCGCCGATGCTCGGAAACAGCGTCTTGCGCTGCCGCTCGTGCTGGATGCGCAGCAGATTGATGATGTCCGCGTCGCGGATCGCCTCGTCCACGTCGTGCGTGATGCGGCAGCCCATCTGTTCGAAGGTCTTGGGCACCAGCGTGGCCGGGCCGCACAGGGTGACCTTGGCGCCCAGCTTGGTCAGCGCCCAGATGTCCGAGCGCGCCACGCGGCTGAACAAGATGTCGCCCAGAATCGTCACGTTCAGGCCGGCAATCCGGCCTTTCCGTTCGCGGATGGTGAAGGCGTCCAGCATCGCCTGGGTGGGATGCTCATGCGCGCCGTCGCCGGCGTTGATGACGTGGGCGTCGAGCACGCGGGACAGGAAATGCGGCGCGCCGCTGGCGCTGTGGCGGATGATGATGAAATCGGCATTGAGCGCCTCCAGGTTCCGGGCGGTGTCCTTGAGCGTCTCGCCCTTCTTGAACGACGACGCCTCGGCGGAGAAATTGATGACGTCGGCGCTTAGCCGGATGGCGGCCAGTTCGAAGCTGGTGCGCGTGCGCGTGGACGGTTCCACAAAGAGGTTGACCACGGTCTTGCCCCGCAGCGCCGGGACTTTTTTGATGGCGCGCTTGCCCACGGCCTTGAAGCTGCGCGCGGTGTCGAGCACCGTCGTGATTTCCTCCGCCGAGAGGGACTCGACGTCGAGCAGATGTTTTCGATTCCACGACATAAAATTGTTAACCGGCGGCCCCGGCCCCGGGGCCCAAGCCTGGCGAACAACGAAAGGTCATTCGCCGCCGCACCCGACCCGCGTCGGGTTTGGGTTATTTGCTGTTTTTCTTCAATATCACCTCGTCCTGCGGCGCGCCGGCTTCGGTCAGCAGCAGGGAGATTTTTTCGTCCAGGCCGGTGGGCACGTTTTTGCCCACGAAGTCCGCCTTGATCGGGAGCTCGCGGTGGCCGCGGTCCACAAGCACGGCGAGCTGGATTTTCCTGGGGCGGCCGAAATCGTTGAGCGCGTCCATGGCCGCGCGCGTGGTGCGGCCGCTGAACAACACGTCGTCCACCAGCACGACCGTCTTGCCGTTGACATCGAACGGGATGACCGTGAGATGCAGGGTGGGAGCCATGCGCTGGTCCAGGTCGTCGCGGTGCAGGGTGGTGTCGAGAATGCCCACGGGCACCTCGTGATTCCAAATGCCGGCCAGGATTTTGGCGAGCCGCTCCGCCAGATGATCGCCCCCCACGGGGATGCCCACCAAAACGACCTCGCCGTGATTCTCATTGCGCTCGGCGATCTCGTGGGCGATGCGCGTGAGCGTTCGCTGGATGGCCGCGGCATCAAGGATGACAGTGGCGTCAGACATGGGCTACGATTCTCCTGTCGCCGGGACCCGGAAGCGAGGACAAAATACGAGCCCCGAACAAATCCCGACCGGCGGGGGCGGTTCGCGGGTTGGGGGCTGGGTTCATGCTCCTTGGCCGCCTCGCGGGGCGGCGTTAAAGGAAAGTGAGGGTTGGGGAAGTGAGGGTTGGGTATTAATTGTGGGTCGCGTTCTGCCGATTCCGACGCCAACTGGCCCGATGCTTGATGATCCAATCCGTGAGCGCCTGCTCAAATCCGATGTCGCGACCGGCCTTTTCGGACTCGATCCATTTGTGCTTGAGAATCTCTTCCCGCTCCGCTTGAAACTCGCGGTAAAGCGACGAGTTCTTTAGCAAGTCATTCGCCGACGATGTTTCAGTGGCCGCGTTCGACATAATCTTCAATCAGTTTGTATCTCAAGTTAAATCCTCGTGACATTTCCCGCAACAGAAATCGCCATACAAAAATACTTGAAATATAAGAATTTACGTCGCTGCGGCCGGCGTCACCCTCCCGGGATGTCACAAATGTCCCGCGCGGATGCTCCGGAAGCGCTCTTTGAAGCATCGTTTTTTTGAGGTGCGCTGCGGCTTTTTCTTCCGGTCCGGGGCCGTAATTCCCAAGCCGTTTGGTTTCAATGCTTTCGCCATTCCACGCGCGGCGGCTCGGGCAGGCCTTGCGCGCGCAAGGCGGTGCGGAAATGCAGCTTGGACACTTTGGCCAGTTCCTCCGCGCCGCGCGTTTCCACGAATTGCCTGGCTGCGGCATCCACCGCCGCGCTGGCTCCCTTCGGAAACTTCATCTGAAATTGCTGCTCCAGCTTGGCAAGGCCTTTGACAAATTCATCGCGCGCCAGAATGGACGCCGCCGCCACGGCGGTGTCCTCCTCCGCCTTGTGCCGCTGCACCAGCGCGATCTCGCGCCCGGCGGACATCAGCGCCTTTTCGATCACCGCCTTGCTGGCGGCAAACTGGTCGCTGATGGCGCGCACCGGCGCGGGGTTCATCTGGTACCGTTTGCCCATGAGGTTTTCAATCACGCGGGCGTGTCCCCAAGCCAGCAGGGTATTCACGCTTTTCATGCGCGCGTAGAGCCGGTTGTACGCCTCGTTGCCAACCGTCACGGTGTCCACCACGCAGCCGGGCGTCTGGCGGATCAGCTCCGCCAGCTCATGGATTTTTTTGTCGCTGGAAATGTTTTTGGAATCGCGAATGCCCTGATCCTGCCAGGCGGCGATGACGCTCGCGTTGACATACACGCCGGCGATGCACAGCGGCCCGAAGAAATCGCCCTTGCCGCTTTCGTCCACGCCGAACCGCGGCAGCAGCAAATCCGGATTGAGCACCGTCTCGTAGCCGAGTTTGACGCTCTTCAAAATCTCCGGCTCGAGCAGGAATTCCACAAATTCCTGCGTGCCTTTGCCTTGCACGACCAGCTTGCCGCTCTCATAAAACACCACGTTGCATTTGTCCGACTCAAAGGCGAACCGGGCGTAGGGCACCGTGCGGGGCTTCCAGTCACGCGCTTGCAGGGCGGCATGCAGCGTCTGCGCCTGGGCGTCGGTCAGCTTGCAGGTATGTGCGGTCAGCGGCTTCACGGCCGGATTTTACTCATAATTTTGGTCAGCGCCACGAATTGTTCGAGGCTCAGCTTCTCTGCGCGTTCTTGGGGCGAAATGCCCAGGCTGGCAAAGGCCGCCTCCAGTTGCTCCCGCGGCCATTCCTGTTTCAAGAGCTTCAACATCATTTTCCGGCGCTGCGAAAACGCCAGCTTCACGATCCGCACGAAATCCTGGCGCAAAGCTTCCGGCAACAGCGGTTGCTCGCGCCGCACCAGGCAGATGCACGCCGAATCCACGTCCGGCTCCGGGAAAAAGCACCCGGAGGGAATTTTGAAATTCCCGCGGGGTTCAAAATCCAACTGCACCAGCAGCGTCAGCACCCCGTAATCGTCGTCATCGGTCCGGGCCATCAGCCGCCGGGCCACTTCGAGCTGGAGGGTCACGACGATTCTTTGCGGCGCGCGCGCGCCGGCGGACAGCTCCACCAGGAGGGGCGAGGCCACCGAGTAAGGCAGATTGGCCACGAGCTTCCAGTCGCGCCAATCCCGCGGCGAATCCTGGAGGAACCTCAGGGCGTCGGCGTGCAACAATTCCAATGGCGCCGCGCCGTCCGCCGGATGCGCCCTTGCCAGCGCGGCGGCGAACCGCTCCTGTAACACCGCCACCAGCCGCGCATCTTTTTCGATGGCCAGCACGCGCCCAGCCCGGGCCAGCAGCAAGGCCGTCAGCGGCCCGAGGCCGGGACCAATCTCCAGGACCTTGTCGGCGGGCGCCAATTCCGCGGCTGCGACGATCCGCGCCAACTGGTGGACATCATGCAAAAAATTCTGGCCGAGGGATTTGGTGAGCTGAATCCCGCGCCGGTCCAGCAGTTCGCGCATCTCGGTTAGTTTCATGGGCCAAAGCAAACCATGAATGACTGCGAATGAACATTATTATTTCGCGCCCGCCCCTTGACAGGACTCGATTCGGGCCTATGTTGCAGCAGGCTGGTGTGGACGTAAGTGGTAGTTGACAGTGGTGGTAGTTGACAGAGTGAGTTGCAGTGGTAGCGGTCAGGTAGTAGATACGCCCACGCCAGCCATGGTTTTAATGCGATTTCAAGCCCGCACCTGCCCGGTGCCAATCCCGAGCCATTTGTAGCTGGTCAATTCTTCCAAGCCCATGGGGCCGCGCGCGCCGATTTTGTCGGTGCTGATGCCGATTTCCGCGCCCATGCCAAATTCGCCGCCGTCGGTAAACCGCGTGCTGGCATTCCAATAAACCGCCGCCGAATCCACTTCGGCCAGGAATTGCTGCGCGCGGGCCGCGTTGCTGGTGACAATGCTGTCCGAGTGCGCCGAACCGTAGTAATTGATGTGGTCAACGGCGGCTTGCACCCCCTCCACCACGCGCACATTCAGTATGTAATCGTTGTATTCGGTGAAGAAATCCTGTTCCGCCACCGGCTTGAGTTTGGCCGACTTGAATTGTGCCGCCGGCGCCTTCAGGCTGGCCAATGCCGGCTCGTCCGCGCGGATCTCGACATGTTTCTCGAACAATCTGGCGCCAATAACCGGCAGGAATTCACCGGCGATGGCGCGGTCCACCAGCAGCGTCTCCATGGCGTTGCAGACGGCGGGCCGCTGCACTTTGGCGTTCATCACGATGTCGGCGGCCATGCGCAAGTCCGCGGCCGCATCCACAAAGACATGGCAGACGCCCTTGTAATGCTTGATGACGGGCACCTTGCTGCATTCGGCCACGGCCCGGATGAGCCCCTCGCCGCCGCGCGGCATACAGACGTCAATGTATTGCGTGAGGGCCAGCAAGGCGGGAATGGCCTCGCGATCGGGCGTGGGCACCACCTGGATGGCATGTTTGGGAAAGGCGCCGTGCGCGATCTTGCCGGCCTCAATCATCGTTTTGGCAATGATCTGATTCGAGTTCAAGGCCTCCTTGCCGCCGCGCAGGATGGTGGCGTTGCCGGATTTGAAACAGAGGCTGGCCGCGTCCGCCGTGACGTTGGGACGCGATTCGTAAATGATGACCACCACGCCGATGGGCGTGGAGATTTTCTGGAGCTTGAGCCCGTTGGGCCGCGTGCGTTCATCCAGGATGCGGCCCAAGGGGTCGGGCAGCACCGCGACCTCGCGCAAACCGCGCGCCATGCCGGCAATGCGTTTGTCGTCCAACTTGAGCCGGTCCAGCATGGCGGCTGACAGGCCGTGCTTGGCGGCGAACTCCATGTCCAGGTTATTGGCCTGCTTGATGGCGTCGGCGTTTTGCTCGATGGCGGTGGCCATGGCCAGAAGACAGGCATTTTTCTCGGCCGCGGTCAACCGGACCAGCTCGCGCGAGGCGGCCTTGGCCTGCTGTGCCAACCGCGTCATCTGTTCATTCAAAGTCATGGAATCCAGCCCATACACTAAACGAAACCGGCCGTTTGTCAAAAGTCGTTGGGCCGGCTCGCCAGCTTTACGGTGGCCGCCGCCAGGCCGGGGGCCGAAGCGGCGAGGCTGATTTCTCCAGGCACCATCGTCGTTTGCAGAATGGCCAGGCCGCGGCCCTGAAAGGCGTGGTGCGTGTTCTTTTTGCAATCCTCCACACTGCGGACATCGCCATTGCCGATGCCCAGGATCTTGCCCGGCCCGGTCAGCACAAAGGTCACTTCGGGCGCGGCGTCCGGCACCCGCACACCTTGCGCATCCACCACTTGAAACTCCACGTGACAGACATCCTTGCCGTCCGCCCGCAACTGCGACGCGTCCGGGGAGAGTTGGACACGCGCGGGCGGACCGGCGGTTTGCAGGGAACAGCGGCAAAGTTCGTGTCCCTCCGCGCGGCCCACCGCTTGCAAGGTGCCCGGCGCATACGGAACTTCCCACCGCAGCACGCCGCGCACGGCTTCGGAAATCTTCTTCGCGCCGATGACGCGGCCGTTCAGCAGCAGTGTGACCTCGGGACAATTGGCAAAGCAACTGACCGTCACGGTGGTGTCCGGCGGCCAGTTCCAGCTTTCCTGGCTGCCGAAACCGCGCCGGCCGCCGGCGCGCGCCGAGGTACACAGATAGACCATCGGCCGGTCGCTCCAGAGGCTTTGCCGGAACCAGCCCAGGGGCTTTTTGAAGCCGCACAAGTCGAGCAGGCCCGGAGCGCTCGCCCGATTGGGCCAGGCGTCCGCCTCGCCCAGATAGTCCGCGCCAGTCCAGAGAAACTGGCCGGAAATAAAAGCGTTGGTGCGCACAGCCTGCCAGGCTTCGTATTGATGGCTGTTCTCGCTGCCGTAAAGAATGCGCTGCGGATATTTCCGGTGATCGTCCGCATAGCGCGACTCCTGATAATTATAGCCGTCCGCATCCAGCAGCGCCGCCAACCCGACGGCATCGGACATGGCCACCGTGGCCAGCGCGGCGGTCACCGGGCGCGTGGAGTCGAGCGCCTTGACGGCCGCGACGAGCGGGCGGGCGCACTTCACGAGCTGTTCCGCGCGCGGGTGGTCCGGACGATAGTCTCCGCCAAGCACCGGATGCGAAAAGGGGTCGTTGGCATAATCCACTTCATTGCCAATGCTCCACAGAATGATGCTGGGATGGTTGCGGTCGCGGCGCACCAGGTCTTGGATATCCGTGACCGACCATTGGTCAAAGATCTCGTTGTAGCCGAAATGGCTGGCCACGCCGTCATTCCGACCGGTCACCCACTTGTTCTTTCCCGGCGTAAACTCATCGAACGCCTCGTCCATGACCAGGAAACCAAGCCGGTCACACAGGTCCAGCAGCGCCGGGTCCGGCGGGTTGTGACTGGTGCGGATGGCGTTGGCGCCAATTTCCTTGAGGGCGATCAGCCGCCGTTCCAAAACCTTGTCCGGCACCGCCGCGCCGATCGGGCCGGCGTCGTGGTGCAGGCAAACCCCCTTGAGCTTGAGATTTTTGCCATTGAGAAAAAAGCCCTTGTCCGCGTCGAAATGGAATTCACGGATGCCAAACGTGTTGGTCACCACATCCAGAACCACGCCTCCGGCCATGATTTTGTTGACGGCGCGATAGAGTTGGGGCTCCTCCAAATTCCAGAGGTGCGGGCGCGGAACGGTGAGTTGGAGCTCTTGCTTCAGCATGCCGGGCATGGCGGAAGCCCGGTTGGCGGTGGCGGCCGCCACGCTGCCATCCGGCGCGACGATCTCCGTATCCAGCGCGTAGGAGGTTTCATTGGTGGTGTCATTTTGCACCGTAATCCCGATGCGAACGGAGGCGGCGTCGGTCTTGATTTCGGGCGTGGTAATCGCGACGCCCCAATGGGCCACGTGCAGCGGTCCGGTCACCACCAAGCGGACATTGCGATAAATGCCCGAGCCGGTGTAATAGCGGGAATCGGCAAAGCGCGAATGGTCCACGCGCACGGCCACCACGTTGTCGCCGCCGCCGGGGTTGACGAAGGGGGTCGCGTCGCAATTAAAGCTGGAATAGCCATAGGGCCGGCCGCCGGTATACTGGCCGTTGATCCAGACTTCCGAATAGTCATAGATGCCGTCAAATTCGAGCGCCACCGACGCGCCGGCCGTCCGGGCATCGAGGGAGAAATGCTTGCGATACCAGCCGATGCCGCCGGGCGCGAACCCGTTGCCGCTGCCGAACTCGGCGCTGAAAGGCCCGTCACTGCTCCAATCATGGGGGAGTGTGACGGCTTGCCAGGCGCGGTCGTCGAAAGCCGGCATCATGGCGCTGGCGGGATCGCCTTTGCTAAAGAGCCAGCCGCCATCAAAATCTGAAACGGTACGACCGCCAGCCAGGCCGATCATAGGTGGCCCGAAGCAAAACAGGAGAGCCAAAGCGCACCGGCGTGTGTTATTCATGTTAAGCCGTAGCATCCGGCAAGCGCGCCCGAAAGGCAAGAATCACGGATTTCTTTCAAATCCCGCCCGGAATCAATACAGTTGCCCGACTGTGCCCGCGACGCTTTACGACCTCATCCCGCGCGAGGAGCGCCCCGGCAACGATTTGTTGCTGGAACGCTTTCTCGATTATATTTCCGGCCGGCAACTTCAGCTCTATGCCGCCCAGGAATCCGCCATCCTCGAACTGTTCGACGACAAGAATGTCATCCTCAACACGCCCACGGGTTCGGGAAAATCGCTGGTGGCCACGGCGCTGCATTTCCAAGCCATCGCCCAGGGCCGGCGCTCGGTGTATACCTGTCCCATCAAAGCGCTGGTGAATGAAAAATTCATCGCCCTCTGCCGCGAATTTGGCGCGGACAACGTCGGGCTCGCCACCGGCGATGCGTCCGTCAACCGCGACGCGCCCATCCTCTGCTGCACCGCCGAGATTCTCGCCAACATCGCGCTGCGCGAAGGCGCCGCCGCCAA
>Ga0316217_10000758_pt1 | contig 44468 bp, 37 predicted proteins | sample 1anoAmetaG_FD_203633 | JGI IMG/M metagenome (GOLD analysis project Ga0316217, IMG submission 203633) | Freshwater microbial communities from Trout Bog Lake, Wisconsin, USA - 1anoA | ecosystem: Environmental > Aquatic > Freshwater > Lake > Hypolimnion/Profundal zone | place: USA: Wisconsin...
CGGTTCCAAAACGATTTTGCGCCCCTCGGCGGTGAGCTTGAGCGGGGTTTTCTCATCAATATCCAGCATGTCCAGAATGGGCCGGTCAATGATAACGGCAAGTGAATTGCCCTGGCGCGTCAAATGCTTCAGTTTCATGGTCGTCCTTTGGTCAAGCCGCAACGTCAACGCGGATATTTTGCATCCATACTTCAATCATATTATTGTACGTACATGGAAAAAGCAAGTGTTTTGTGTCAGGCAACCGCGCGGCGGTCGGCCGCACCCAGGTGCGCCATCACCGTGGTGACGCCACCAAGATGGCCCGCACCAAAGCCAATGAACGCCTTGGCAAGTGGATCCTCAATCGCCATACCGGCACGAAGTTGGCCCGAGCCAACAAGTGGCACCGAAGAAAATCAGAAAATTCCCCACCCGTAAACCCTTTTCAGGCCGCAAGTTACGTCACTTCCGCCAGCGTGATAAAAAATCTAAAGATTTTCCTTGACAACTCCAAAGATAGGCGTACAATTATATATATGGTTAGGTATATGTTTGGTAACGAAAGGATCGATTATGAATGCGTCAACGCCGCTTAATGCGGACCTAGCCCCGGCCACGCTCCCGACACCCGTAGCGGCCAAGCCGGCTGGGCCATACCAGAGTTTTCCCACCCAGCTTCTGCCCATGCCGCTGAACTGCTTTGTCCATGAAGCGGCCCAAACCCTGGATGGCGACCCGGCTTGGGTGACCCTGCCCCTGCTGGCGGAGGTGGCGGCGGCCATCGGGAATGCGCGGCTGATCCGCCTCAAACGCTCCTGGCGCGAACCGGCGGTGATTTGGGCGGCCACCATCGGCCCAACTGGCGCGCTGCCAGCCGCGGCGCTCAAGCTGGCGCTGGAAGCCATCCAGCTTCGCCAAGGCCAGGCCGTGCAACACCATGCGCTGAACATGGCCAAGCACAAGACGCAAATGGAAAAAAGGAACGAGTCACTGGAATTGCTGCTTAAACCCAAACCCCAGCCGCCCCAACCGTTGCGCCATCTGCTGGTCGGCGACATTACCTTGGCCGGATTGGCCAGGCGGCTGGAAGAAAACCCCCGCGGCCTGCTGCTGGCGCTGGACGATCTGGGCGGCTGGTTTGGCCAGCTTGCCGCCGCCGGTGGCGCACAGCATTACCTGGGCATGATGCACCAGGCGGCACCGCTCAAAATCGATACCCAATCGTTCAGGCATCCCACCGTTTACCTGCCGCATCCGGCGGTGTCGATTTGCGGCAGCATCAACCCCGGCCAGTTGCCCGGCTTGTATGCCGATGATGGCGCTCTGTCCGCGCGGCTGCTGCTGGCCATGCCCCCCGCCGCCCCGGCCAAGTGGTCTGATGCCGAGGTTTCCGATTCCACGCTGGGCGCCATGGATCGCCTCTACACTAAACTTTACCAGTTGGAAGGCTTGCCCGATGCCGATGGCGCGATCCATCCCGTGGAGGTCACATTTTCCCCCGCCGCCCAGACGCGCTTCGTCGATTTTGTGAACCAACTGGCCCGGCAATCCACCAACATGCCCACCGCGCTGGCCGCCGCCTGGAGCCAACTGCCCGGCTACGCCGCCCGCCTGGCATTGATCGTGCATTGCTGCCGGCACGCCACCGATGAAACCGCCGGTGACGCCATGATCGTGGACGAGCCATCCGCCGTAGCCGGCATCGGCCTGGCCGAATGGTTCGCCGCCGAGTTGCAGCGTATTCACCGCAGTCTGCACGAAAGCGATGCCGACCGCCATCGCCGGCAACTATTGCAATGGATCACCGCCCAGGGCGGCTGCGTCAGCGCCCGCGATTTACAGCGTGGCCCCCGCCGCTACCGCCGCGACGCCAACAGCGCCGAAGCGGCGTTGCGGGAATTGGTGGATCAAGGGTATGGAAACTTTGAGCAGATCAAGTTGGAACAAGGTCCGCCGGAGGATGTATTTCACCTGATGGAAAATCCAAATTGCCCAGTTTTACAGGGGGGTGGCGACAGGATCAGCATATTTCCTAGGAAAAATGGGGATCCTGTCGCCGTCGCCACTTAAAAGGAGGTCATGTAGACCATGAGCGTGCTGACAGCGTGGCTACCCCGACCTAAGATGCATGTTTGTGAATGTCGAGGCGGGTTTACCGCGGAGGTCGCAGAGTGACGCAGAGGAAATACATCATCGCCACCGGCATCCGGCCTGAAATCCTCGGCGTGCCTCCGCGCCCTCTAGCGCAGCGGGCGGTAATCCAGGCCGGCCGGAACCGGCGGCGACAGGATCGGCCTAAACCCCGAGAAAGAACCCGTCGCCGTCGCCACTTAAAAAGAGGGTTATGGGTATTAACGGTAGGGTCTGCTTCAGCAGACCGGTTATTCGTGGCGTGCGCCGGGAAGCGAATAACCGGTTCGCTGAAGCGAACCCTACAAGCTGCCCGTCATTTTGGCGACGCTTTTCTCGATGAACCGTCGAACACCTTTACAATCGCATCCAATGCGCCGCTTTCTTTCAAATCTATCAAGCCAGACCGAAAGAAACTACGTGCTTCCTTCTCTTGATCCTCGGCAACCAGCAAAGTTGTCAGGGGCAATGATAATGTCATTAAATTCCACGAATCGCTGCCGCTCTCCCACTTTTCCCAAGATGGTTTGCGATCTGGCATTCGGCTAATTGCTGGACCCAAAGCTGTCCGCGCATGGTCCAACTTGGGATGGTTTGGGGACATCTGGAGAAACACGCCCATATAATCCCCGTCTGATTCATCGGAGCCAATGGCTAAGCACAACTTGGGTTCGCCACCGTTGTCATGTTTTGGCACGAAAAAAAGTTCAAGCTTCGAACATGCTAAAGCTTTGTAAAGACATTTGTATACATTCACGTTCCCAACAATTCCAACCTCCTTAAACAACGGCAGCATGCTGTCCATAAGGGCATTGATTTTTGCCTCACAATCTTTGCCAATCTTGGAAAACGCACGCACTAGAGCAACGTCGTTGAAATCGAGTTTTGGTTTGGGCATCTCTTGATTCCTCCAGAGGTTTTTGCTTATGAAGCCGAGCAGGTGCTTCGCCAGCAGGGTTTCTTGGGGTGGTAGTTCTTGTTTCTCAATGGCTGTCTTCACGACAAGGCCAAGACTTGTCCAGCTAAGGCACATCCACTTTTGTTTGAGATTCAGGGGAGGTAGCTTTTTACTCAGGTTACGCAGGGCAAGCACGAAGCCGCCTCTGTGCGTAGACTTCTGCACGCCAAGCCATTCGTCGTAATTCTTGAGTTGGTTTATCAGTTTCTCACCTAGTTCCGGCAGTTCTTCATCTTCCACCGGCGCACCGTCCTCGTCGAACCGCTGCATAGGGCTTGCATGGAAAGATGATCCGACCTTCACCTCAATGGTCCATAGGATAACCGGAGGATCGTCAGAATCAGAACTTCTGCGGCCTTCAATACACAGATCAATCCTCTTGGCCCCGGCAAAATGTTCGGTTCTGATGTTAAAATCCAAATCGTCGATCAAGTCAGCGTTCAAGCCGCTCAAGTGGGCAAGGCACTGAAAGATATGCCGCCTTAGCGAAGGAGCATTGATCAGCACCGCAGCCAACATCTCGCTGCATTCCCGCTCACGGGCCTTGGGCGAATCAGCATGGGGATTTCGGATGATGCGCTGGAAAAGGTTGCTCGAAGGGGCGGGCAAGCCCGGCACAAGATTCCCACCAGTGGGATTAGTGCAAATCAGGATCGGAACTGCATCGCTTGCCATGCTTGAAAGATACAGTAACCCTCTTGGAAGGCAAGGATCAAAACCAAATCGCCGGGTCGGTCAAGACCTTACCCACCCCGTTCCTTGCCGCATCCAAAATCGCCATTGTCGGCAACACCGACCGCACCGGCACGGCCGGCTCCTGTTGCAACGCAATCGCCTTGGCAAAGCGATTCCAGATTTCCGTTTCGGACAACCCCGCGGCGGCTTTGGGCAGGCGAATGGCCGTCGATTGGCCGGCGGGGACGAAATCGACATCGGCCCAGTGATCCACGTTAAAGCCGAGATCAAACGGCGAATCGGCCGAGCCGGCGGTGCCGTCGATGTGCCAGCGCGGCAGGGGGCGGGTGGTGGTGGTGTTGATCTCGACCATGGCGACCGCGCCGTTGTCAAAGTTGATGCAGACGCGGGCGAAATCATCGCAGTCATGCGTCCAGACGTTGCCGCGAAGCTGGGCGAAAACTTCCACCGGCTTGGCCGGCAGCATCAGCCGCCAGAGTTGATCGACAAAATGGCTGCCCCAGTCGTACAGGCCGCCGCCGCCGAAGGCGGCTTCGTTGCGCCAGCCGGGGCGGTACTCGCGCGCCGCCGGGCCGACACAGCTTGACCATTGGCCCAGCCGGCTTTCGATGTTGATAATCTTGCCGAAGATGCCGGATTGAATCGCCGCTTGCACCGTCAAATAATCGTGATCCCAGCGGCGATTGTGGAAGACGCTCAGCACGCGGCCGCGCTGCTCGGCACATTCCACCAGCTTGATGGCTTGCGGCAAATCGAGCGTGATGGGTTTTTCCACCATCACGTGCTTGCCGGCCGACAATGCCGCCATGGCCGCGTCAAAATGAAACGCGGTGGGATTGGCCACCAGCACGGCGTCGATCTTTTTATCCGCCAGCAGAGGTTCAATGGATTCATAAGCGACCAGCCCGCGCGCTTGAGCAAGCTGGCGGCGGGCCGGCGTGATATCAGCCACGGCGGCGGCGCGGATGCCATCGGCTGCTTGCAGCCAGGCGGCATGTTCCGCGCCGATGCGGCCAAAGCCGATGATGCCAACATGGATCAATGCCGAATGCCGATTGCCAAATGCCGAATGTAAAATCATAATTCTCTCACCTTCCATTGGCCCTTTGGCATTCCGCTTTTCTCATTCGGCATTCGGCATTTGGCATTCGGCATTGGCACCATTTGGCATTACCTGTTAATTTCATCCAGCAGTTGCGTTTTCGCCGCGGGAGCGGCCGTCAGGTACGGCACTCTCCCGCCGCTGTAACCGGCCAGATCGTAGGGGAAGATATCGCGCCCCTGAAAATCGGTGATGCTGCCGCCGGCTTCCAGCACGATTGCCGCTGGGGCCACGCAATCCCATAGTTTGCCGTTGACGGTGATCGCCGCGTGGGCCACGCCGCTGGCGACGCTGACCGCTTCCAGCGCGGCCGAGCCTAAGATGCGGATTTTCCAGTTGGTTTGTGCCAGCCAGCGGGCCGGATAGGCCGGGCAATTGCCCTGGGCATCCAGCACGTTGCTGGTCATCATGATGATCGCGCTGTCGTTGAGCGGGGTTGGCGGCACCGCTAATTTCCGCGTATCCAGCCACGCCCCCTGGCCAACGGCCGCGGCGTACATCTGATCGCGCGTGACATCATACACCACGCCCAAAATCGGCCGGCCCTGATCCAGCAATCCGATACACACGGCAAACGCGCCCAAACCATTGACGAAATTATTGGTGCCATCAATGGGATCGATCACCCACACCCGGCCAAGCAGATTGGGGCAATCAAAGGTGATGGCATCGCCGGTTTCATTTTCCTCGCCGATGATGCCATCGCCGCCAAAGCGCCGCCGCAGCGCCGCGACGATATGCCGCTGGCTGGCGCGGTCGGCCTCGGTAACCGCCTCGGCCTGGCGTTTGGTGAGGCGTTCGACGTTGCCGTAATGCTCCAGCACAATCGCCCCGGCACTGCGGGCGACTTCGATGACGAATTGCAGATCGTGACGTAAATCCATGGGGGGGAGATTACCCGGGAGAGTGGGAAACGTGAAGATGCGATGGGTGAAACGTGAAACGTGAAACGTGACGAAGGCATTCCTATTTGTCACGTTTCACGTTTTCACGTTTCAGCATTCACCCCTGCCCCAGCAATATCTTCATCCGCCGCAGCTTGGCCGCGGCGCGGGCATTGTACGGCCGCAGCCGCACGGCTTGCTCGTATTGCTTGAGCGCCTCGTCGTTTCGTCCCAGTGTTTCCAGCAGTTCGCCATAATCACATTGGGCATCGGTAAAGGTGGGATCATTGGCCAGACAACGCTGATACCACGCGATGGCCTGCGGCGTATCGCCCTGGGCTTGCAGCACTTTGGCCAGGCTATCCATGGCCGGTGCGTATTGCGGCCACAGGACAATGGCCCGGTTATACTCGGCGGCGGCGGCGGGCAGATCGTGCCGCCATTCCTGCACCAGACCCCAGACCATGTGCGAAATCGGCTCATTAGGCCCATACTCCAAACACTTTTGGTAGCAGGCGATGGCTTGCTGGCGGTATCGCGCCCGCTCGGCCATGCCCAGTTCGCGATTGCCGGCGGATTGCGCGTAAATATCGCCCAGATTGCCCCAGACCATGTAGGAAGCGCGGTTGGTTTGCAGCGTGGCTTCCCACAGACTTTGCTTGTTGACGTAGATCGGCCCGCGCCGCCAGGTTTCGGAAAAGAAAAACGTCAGGATTAAAAGGCTGCCGGCGATCAACACACTGCGCGGTTTGATGCGGCTGGCCAGTGCCGCCGCCAACACGATCAAGGCGATGCCGGCGTGATACTGAAAGTGATCCGCCACGAACGAATACTTCATCGGGAAGACATTGATGAACCCCAGCGCCGGCAGCAGGGTGCCGCAGAACAGCAGCGCCGCCGCCAGCGGCCCGCGGGTGATGCGCCGCCGCGCCAGCCATAGCAGCAAAAGCACCGCGACCACGCCGATGGGGAAAATTGCCAGGCGTGCCCCGGCGGTCATGTCCCACTTGGGATAGATGAACGACAGCGGCCGCGGCCAGACTAATTTGCCGGCATAAAACCACAGCGCCCGGCCGGCGATCAAGCAGCGTTGCCACGCGGTCCACTCCCAATCTTTGCCGCTGGCGCCCACCTGCGTGCGTTCCAGATACCCGGTAAAAAACGCCGCCACCGCCCCGGCCGCCAGCATTGGCAGCAGCAGGAGAATTTGCCGCAGGCGGATGGTGCCATGTTTCCACCAGATCAGCACCGCGATGGCCGCCGGCAATGAACAGGTCACGGATTTGCTCAAGAGAGCCATGATGAAGAACGCGAACGATAAGGCGTAAGCCCGCCATGGTCTTCCATTCGGCAATCGGCAATCGGCAATTGGCAATGCCTCCAATCCCCACCATCGCAGCCCCGCGTGCATCGCCGCCAGATAAAACAGCAGCGACAGCACGTTCTTCCGCTCGGTGATCCACGCCACCGATTCCTGGCATACCGGATGCACCGCGAAAACGGCCGCCGCCAGAAATGCCCCGCCGATCCCCATCCGCCGCAGCAGCCACCACAGCAGGATGCAATTGCCGGCATGGATCAGCACGTTGTCAACGTGATAGCCGACCGGCGTCAATCCCCACAGTTGGTACTCGATCCAAAATGTGGTGTGGACCAGCGGATAATATTGCGGCGTGGCGTGCGGATTGGTCCAGATGTCCGCTAACCCCTGGGCCGAACGCAGCGCCATGTTGTTACGTACATAATCCGGATCGTCCCAGATAAATCGGGCCGAGCGCAGCACCGGCCAATATGCCAGCACCACCAGCGCAAGCAATAGCAGCGCCTTGGCCGGCCAAGGCCAGCAGGCGCGCGAGGATGCCGTCGGCGAAGTCATTGCCGTGGCAGCGTACCGCTGTTGGTTGATCCCTGCCATTGCCGGACAGTTCATTTGCATGGATTGAATTCGCGCGGTACGATTTTGTTTTCAGCCTGTGGTTTGGCTTTTTCGGCTCCACGGGCACGATACCGCGCTATGGGACAGTAAATCGTTTTGGAGTTGCTCATGCGTTTGACGGACATTCTCAAGCCTCAAAACATCGTTATCCCCTTACAGGCCAAGGATAAAACCGACGCCATCAACCAACTGGTCAACGTGCTGGCCGCCAATGGTGAGATCACCTCGGCCAAGACCGTGCTGGATTCGGTGCTGGAACGCGAAACCACGCGCACCACGGGCATCGGCAACGGCTTGGCGATTCCCCACGGCAAATGTTCCGGCGTGGACCATCTGGTGCTGGCGGTCGGCAAATTGGCCACGCCCATCGACTTCCAAGCCATTGATGGCCGGCCGGTATCGCTGATCTGGCTGCTGGTATCCCCGCCGGATAAGACCGGCCCGCACATTCACGCCTTGGCGCGCATCAGCCGGCTGATGACCATCGATAAACTGCGCCAAACCCTGCAAACCGCCAAAACGCCGCAAGACGCCTTCAAAGCCATAGCCGAACAGGAAAGCACCATTGAAGTTCCCGCCGCCAAGTAAATCGGCCAGTTGCCACGCCCGGTTTTTTCCGTAAAGTGCGCGGGTATGACATTAACGCTTATTCGCGCGCTGTTGTTGGGATTGTTCCAGGGAGTCGCCGAACTCTTCCCCGTGAGCAGCCTGGCACAAATCATCCTGCTGCCAACCCTGCTGGGTTGGTGGACCGTCGATAACAAGCCGCGCTTTTTCCTGGAGTTTCTGGTAGCGCTGCATCTGGCCACGGCCGTTGCCCTGGTGATTTACTTCTGGAAAGATTGGAAGGCCGTGGTGCTGGCGTACATCGGCAGCATCAAGAAGCGCCAACTGGTGTACGACCAGAGCAGCAAGTTTGCCTGGCTGCTGGTGGCCGGGACCATCGTGGTGGGCGCTGCCGGTGTGCTTCTGGAAAGGCACGTTCGCCCGCTTTTTGAGAATCCCAAACACGCCTGGATTGTGGCCACGGTGCTGATCCTCAACGGGTTTATGATGATCGGCGCTGACGCGCTGAAAAAGCACAAGGAGAAGAAAGCCGCCCAACAAAAGAACGCCGAAGATTTAACTTTTGCCGAGGCTACCGTGGTTGGCGCTGCCCAAACCCTGGCGCTGGTGCCGGGCATTTCCCGCAGCGGCGTCACCATCGTGGGCGGCTTGCTGGCCGGATTGAATTACGAAGAGGCCACGCGGTTTTCCTTCATGCTGGCCACGCCGGTAATCGGCCTGGCGGCATTGAAAGAAGTTCCCACCTTGTTTCACCACGATGCCCATGCCGTATTGAAAGTCGCCATCCCCGCGGCAATCGTGGCGGGCATCACCGCCTATGTCAGCACCGCGTTTTTGATGCGCTATTTCAAGCACAATCGCCTCAGCCCCTTCGGTTGGTTTTGCGTGGTGTTCGGCGTGATGTGCCTGATGCTGCTGCATTGAATCGGCAGAACAACTGAAAGGGTTATGTAGATGGCCGGTCGGGCGAATTGCCGGTATTGATGGCCGTGCAGTCACGGCACGACCAAGCTGCCATCCTCACGGATGTCAAACGCGCCCCAGGCGACTTCCCAAAGATAGCCGTCGGGATCGGAGAAATAGCCGCTGTATCCGCCCCAAGCGGTGTTGCCGGCCGGCTTTTCGATTTTCGCGCCGGCTTGTGCGGCTTGTTGCAAAACCGCGTCCACCTCCTCCTTTCGCCGAACATTGTGCGCCAGCGTGATCCCGGTGAACTTGGACTTTTCGACCACAAACTGGTCGGAAACATCCTTGGCCAGTTCGCGGTAGGGATACAAGGCCAGGCATACGCCGCTGATTTGAAAGAAAACGATTCCCTGCTCGGCCTTCCGTGTGGTCGGCAGGCCCAGGCCATCGCGATAAAATCGCAAGGATCGTTCCAAATCCTTCACGCCCAGAGTGATTATGCTGATGCGCGGCTCCATAAGAATCATGTCTCCGGATGTTTGACGGCCCATGGCCAGCGCGGATGCGCCGCAGTGCTGGTCCGGCCCAGGCGGTGATTTTTCGCTTGTTCGTAGCCGGCGCGGATATTTTCCGGCGGGACTTCCACGCCGGTGACGTTGCTGGTGAACAGGAAACATCCGCGGCCACCGTCGGTGCAATCGATGAAATAATCCACCTCATCACGCACATCGTCGGGCGTGCCAAATGGCAGAGTGCGGCTCACGCTCATGCCGGCGAAAAAGATCGGCTCCTCGCCCAGGGGGCTGCGCAGTTTGCGCAATTTCACCGGATCGACGCCGACTTCATATTGGAAACCTTGGAAACCGCTGAAGCCGATGCGCAGGAAATCCGCCGCCAGCAGCCGCACGTCACCATCACAGTGATGCACCAGACGAATGCCGGACTCCACCAACGGCGCGATCAGCATCTGCACATGCGGCAGATAATGTTGCCGCAGAAATTCTGGCGACGCCATCGGCCCCTGGTTGTTGCACAGGTCTTCGCCGCAGAACAGCACCGGCACCAGATCATATTCGCGGTAGAGCTTCACCAGGATTTTGGCACGCGCGCGGGCGGTCACGCAACGGCTCCACCAGATTTTACCGACGTGGTCGGGATACAAGGCACAGGCCGATAGAAACGCGATGTAGCCAAATTGGTGGTACAGCGGGAAAGGTCCGCCAATCTCCCAGAAATTACCCAGCGGCACGATGCCGCCCCAGTTGGCAAACGCGCCTTCAAAAAAATCACGATACCCGCGCTCGGCGGCGGCGGCGTCAAACGTGGCCAAAATCTCCCGCTCATTGTCCGGCAATGAATCCGCCAGTTGCACCAAGGCTTCCGGTTCGATGCCGGCGAACTTGCTTTCTTCACAAACGCCGGTGCGAATTTCCTGCAACTTTGTCGGCACCGCCGGTCGGACCATGGCATCCACGCCCAGGGCCAGGTTGGCCAGCACCACGCCGCGCGGTGGGTCGGCCAGATATTGTTCCACGGTAATTCCCGCCAGCGCCGCCAAATTGCGCGGGCCGTTCATCCACCCGCCGATAGTGGGGATGCGGTCCACCTCTTGCCCGCGTACCGCCCGCGTTAAGCGCTGCTTGGCTGTCAGGGTGGTCATGATGTTGGTTGCGGATGATTGGCCAGGAATGCGGGGTCGCCGCAGGCCAGCAGCGATTGGTTGACCACCTCAAACACTTTGGCCAGATTGGGATAAAGCTGGCACTGCCCGCCTTGGCGCATGCGGCAATGGCCGGAAAACATCGCGTTGGCACACAGACTGCATACGCCATCGATCACTTGTACGGTGTACGCATTGGCACGGGTGGCCGCGGTGCGGCGGGCAATACGGATCAATTCATCCACCACCTGCGCCAAGGCCATGCCATCGGGCGAAACGGTTGGCTGGGCCACCAGGTCAGGAATAGCCGCGGCCAGATTCCGCAACACGGTTTGCCGCAGGTTCGAGGCGATGGTTGGGTCGGGATCAATCATATAAGCATTGCCGATTGCCAATTGCCGATTGCCAATTGAAAACAGTATGATGGCAGCGGTGTTGGCAACTTTGATTGTAATTCGGCAATCGGCAATCGGCAATCGGCAATCGGCATTGTCACCACTGGCCATTGGCAATGCCAAACTTGACGGGCGTCAAAAAAGCGGCTAAAAGGATAAAGGCGTCCTTTTTGGAGATAGCATGATATTCGGATCCGTCAGCGAATATGCCATCCGAGGATTGAGTGAACTGGCCACGCGGCCGCCCGGGACGTTGGTCATGCTCGACGACCTGATCGCCGGCACCGAACTGCCGCGCGATTTCATGGCCAAGATTTTTCAGCGGCTGGTTCATGCCGGCATTCTCGACAGTTCCCGCGGCCGCAAGGGTGGTTTTTGTCTGGCCAAGCCAGCACATGAGGTCACCCTCCTGGACATTATTAATGCGCTGGAAGCGCACGACCAGATGGAACAATGTGTCGTAGGCCTGACCGAATGCAACGATCACATGCCCTGCCCGCAACATGATTTATTCAAGCCGATCCGGCAACGGTTGAAAGATTATCTTTCGACCACGACGCTGGCGGATTTGGCATCGAGTTTGCGAACCAAGCAGTCATGGCAAGATTCGCGTCTGGCACGGCAGGGTGCCGAGAAAGATCGCGGCAAACTCAAGGTAGCCGACGAGGCTCCCAAGCCGTCGCCGGAGACTCCCGGCGCGTAAGTTTTTCCCTTATTCAGGATAGTGTTATGACCAACGCCGATAAAAGCACGGTCCCCGCCGGCGCTAACCACCGTGGCAGCGCTCCCAGCAATGTCAACCCGCACGTGAAAAAGTGGGTGGATGAAGCTACGAAATTGTGTCAGCCTGACAACGTCTATTGGTGCGACGGTTCGCCGGAAGAGAAAAAAGACTTGCTCGCCCGCGGTGTCGGCGAAGGCGTGTTCATCCCGCTCAATCAGCAGAAACTGCCCGGCTGCTATCTGCACCGCAGCAATGGCAATGACGTGGCCCGCAGCGAACAGCTCACTTTCATTTGCACGCCCAGCGAAGATCAGGCCGGCCCCACCAACAACTGGATGGATGTGCGCCAGGCCTATTCCAAGCTGAAGGGGCTTTTCAGCGGGGCCATGAAAGGCCGCACCCTTTATGTCATTCCCTTTGTGATGGGACCGCTGGGTTCACCGCTGGCCAAGGTCGGCGTGGAGATCACCGATTCGGTGTATGTCGCGGTCAACATGGGCATTATGACCCGCATGGGTGAAGTGGCCTGGAAAGAACTGGCCCGCAAGGGCGGCGATCCCGACCAACCGCCGGAATTCACCAAGTGCCTGCACAGCGTGGGCGATTGTAATCCCGAGCGGCGTTACATCTGCCATTTCCCCCAGGACAACACCATCATCAGTTTCGGCAGCGGCTACGGCGGTAACGCGCTGCTGGGCAAAAAATGCCTGGCGCTGCGCATCGCCAGCTATCTGGGCCAGCAGCAGGAATGGATGGCCGAGCACATGTTGCTGATGGGCGCACAAGCGCCCGATGGCAAAAAAACCTACGTCGCCGCCGCTTTCCCCAGTGCCTGCGGCAAAACCAATTTCGCCATGCTCATCCCGCCGGAAAAATACGTGAAGGCCGGCTGGAGAATCACCACCGTCGGTGACGATATCGTCTGGATGTGGGTTGACAAAGACGGCCACTTGCGGGCGATCAACCCAGAAAACGGTTACTTCGGCGTGGTGCCCGGCACCAATTACGAAACCAACCCCAACGCCATGGTCTGCATGGCCCGCGACAGCATTTACACCAACGTCGCCCTGCTGCCCGACGGCGATGTGTGGTGGGAAGGCAAGACCAAGGAACCGCCCAAGCAATGTATCGACTGGACCGGCCAGGAATGGACGCCGGATTGTGGCCGCAAGGCGGCGCATCCCAACAGCCGCTTCACCGCTCCGGTGGCCAACAACCCGGTGCTCGATCCGGCGGCCAACGATCCGGATGGCGTGGTGGTATCAGCGATCATCTTCGGCGGCCGCCGCAGCCGCACTATCCCGCTGGTGTTCCAGGCATTCAACTGGATGCACGGGGTTTACCTTGGCGCCAGCCTGGGCAGCGAAACCACCGCCGCCGCCACCGGGCAGGTCGGCGTGGTCCGCCGCGATCCCATGGCCATGCTGCCGTTCATTGGCTACAACATCAGCGATTATCTGGTTCACTGGTTCCGCATGCGCAAGAAGATGCGTGATTGCCCGCGCATCTTCCACGTCAACTGGTTCCGCAAGGACGATCAGGGCCGGTTCATGTGGCCCGGTTTCGGCGAGAACATGCGCGTGCTGAAATGGATCATCGACCGCAGCCAGGGCCGCGCCTACGCCAAGGAAACCCCCATCGGCTGGATGCCGCGTTACGGCGACATCGATCTGGACGGCCTGCACATGACCAAGGAACAGTTCGAGGCCTTGCAAGGCTTGAAGATCGACGACATCAAAGCCGAAATCGCCGGCCAGGAAGAATTGTTCCTGAAGCTGGCGGGCGATTTGCCCAAGGAGATGATCTTCCAGCGCGAACTACTGATTAGCCGGCTGTAGCGATTCATGGCGGGCGCTGGCAGAGCCAATCCATATGGCATGTTGGTTGTCAGGCCAGCCGCTAAGGCAACTTCGCCAGTTAGCGTGCACATAATTTTTTGCGGGCCATGAAAACCGCGTTGCCGCGTCAGGGCGCGCGGTCACCAGCAACAACCCCATGTAGTGAAGCCCACGTTGCCTTTGGGACTATGGTGACTTGGCGGCAGGTGTCCTCACACAGTAGATGATTTATGCCAACTTACACCATCAATGCCAACACCTGGTCGTTCGATGACACCGGCACGGGAACGCCGATTGTGCTGGTTCATGGCTTTCCACTGGATCGGCGGGTTTGGGCACAGGTTGTACCGCGGCTGGCCAAGCAGCGGGTGATCGCCGTCGATCTTCCTGGATTTGGGCAATCCACTTTGGCTAAGCCATTTACTATTGCGTCGCTGGCGGTGGATTTGCATCAGTTGCTGGCGCATTTGCGTGCCTTGCCGGCTTTTGTCGGCGGGCTGTCGATGGGGGGATATGTTTCGCTGGCGTTTGCCAAGCAGTTTGCCGGGGACATGCGCGGGCTGATTCTGGTGGATACCAAGGCCGCGGGCGATTCGGCCGAGGCTAAAGCGGGGCGGGTGGCGATGGCGGCGCTGGTGCGGGAAAAGGGATCGGCGGCGGTGACGGAACAAATGCTGCCCAAGATGCTGGGGGCAGGAGCACTGCCAACACGACCGGCGCTGGCCAGGCAGCTTACGCAGATGATGGAAGCCTGTCCGGCCCCGACGATTGCCGCCGCCTGTCTGGCGATGAAAGACCGGGATGATTTCACCGCGTTATTGCCAGAACTGAAAATGCCGGTGTTGATCGTGGTGGGCGAAACCGATGCGATCACACCCCCGGCGATGGCGGCGGCCATGCGTGCGGCGATTACCGGGGCGAAATTGGCGGTGATTCCCGCGGCGGGGCACCTGGCGCCAATCGAGCAGCCGCAACTGGTTGGGCAGGCGATGGCCCAGTTTGTGTAGCGGGCGGGTTGGCGGCAACGGCAACCGGCTTTCCCCGCGAAGGCTGAGCGGATACATTCAACGCACTTTTACGGAGTAAGCATACGATGAATCGGCTGGCTGGCACGTTGGCGGTAATTGCGACGTTGGGGTGGGGTGCTGCGGCCTGGGCGCAGGATGACCCCATGGTGGTGCTGGATGGCGGGTTAACGCCAGCGCAGCAAGAAGTTTTTGCGCCTCTGCAAACCAAGCTGGTGGCCGATGCCGCCGCGCCCATGATGATGGATGTCAGCAACAACGAAAGCGTTTACGACAATCCCCCACCGCCCGCGGCTAATTCCGGGGTGAACAGCGGCGGGGTGAAATTCAACATCGATGCCACCTACTTTAACAAGTACGTCTTCCGCGGGGTGGATCACGACAGCACGGCCCCCAACGGCGACGCGCTCAACTTGCTGATCAACGCCGAACTGGAATTTGATCTGGGTAAATACCCGCATCCGTTTTTTGGTGTGACCACCAATGTTTACGATTCCGATCCGCAGTCGCGCTTCCAAGAGGTTCTGCCCTACGTCGGGGTGCGCTGGACGATTGCCCCGTTTACCATTGAAGGCGGGCTTAACACCTATATCTACCCCCAGCGCGAAGGGTTTAATACCGACGAGGTATATGGCAAACTAACCGTGGATGATTCCTTTCTCTTCCACACCCAGCACCCGGTCCTACAGCCTTATTTCCTGGCGGCATTTGATTACGAACGCGCCAACGGCTGGTACATGGAAACCGGCATCCAGCATGATTTCATCTTCGAAGAACTGGGCCTGACCATAACGCCCAAGGCCGACGTGGCCTACATCATCCACTACAAACAGAACTTCATTTATGAGAACGACAACGACCAGGGCTTTCAACACGCCGACGTGGGCGTCGAATTGAAATATTCGCTGAACACCTTGCTGAACGTTTCCCGCCGGCTGGGCGAATTCGACCTCAAAGGCTATTTGTTCTACACGGACAAGCTGCAATCCGCCGTGACCGGCGATTATGTCGTTTGGGGCGGGTTTGGCATGGGCTTCGCCTATTAGTCCTCTTCGGAAAATATTATGCCCGCACTCGATCCTCTCAAAGTTTATGATGCCCGCTGGGAAGTTTCGGAATTTACCGACGAGCAAGTTCGCCGGCTGTTTGAAGCCACCTACCTCTATGGCCAGCAGCTTGGCGTGGATACGCTGAGCCTCACCCGCGATGCCCGCTTAGGCGGCCCGCGCGTCATGGAAATTGCCCTGGCCGAAGCCCTGCGCGTAGGACTGCGCGTGTTCATCCGCCCCGAGCAAACCAGCACGCCGCAAAGCTATTTCACCGCGCTGCACGTCGCCCAGAAATATCCCCAAACCATGGGCCTGACGATCACCGCGTCGCACAACCCGGCACAATACATCGGCGTGAAATTCACCGTGCCCGGCGTCAAAGCCATCGGCGCTGATTGCGGCCCGCTGGGCGGTTTAACCAAAATCCGCGAAATCTACCACAGCAGTCAGAAGTTGGCCGATGCCTCCGGCGGTTCGGTGCATATTCTCGATCTCACCCACGAATACATCGATTTTTCCATGCGTGAAGCCGGTGTAGCGCCAGGCGCGCTCAAGGGATTATCACTGGTGTTGGATGCGTTTCATGGCGCGTGCGGGGCGGAGCTGTTTCAGGCCCTGTGCCATGCCGGCGTGAAAGTCTACGCCCGCCGACTGATTCCCGATGGGCAATTTCCCACCGGCTCGCCCAATCCCACCAGCCAGGGAAAAATGATCCCCGCCGTGGAACTGGCCGGCACGCTGAATGCCGACGTGGTAATCGGCGTGGATGGCGACGGCGACCGCATCGTGTTTGGCGACCGGCGGGGAATCCTCACCGCCGGCTTCGCGTTCGTGCCCATTTTGCAAGCTTGTTTACCGCCCAGCCAAACCGGTGTGCCGGCCTTGTACGATCCCAAGGTCAGCCCGCTGGCGCTGGCCGAGTGGGGCAAGCTGGGTGCCAAGCCGGTGCTCTTCCGCAACGGCCACTCGCAGATCAAGGATTACATGACCCAAATTGGCGCTCCCATGGCCGCCGAAGAATCCGGCCACTATTACCACCGCATCACCCTGGGCGCGGTGACCACCAGCAGCGAGAATTCCGCGATCACCATTCTGCTGTTTTTGAAGGCTCTGAAGAACACTCCGGGATTGCTCGATAAACTCTGGGATGTGGAAAAACGCATCTTCACCACCGGCGAGTTTAACTACCAGTTTGCCGACGACACGGTGCGCGACCGCGCCCTGGCAACGGTAGTCAAACATTTTGCCGACCAAGGCGCCGCGGTGGTCACCGCCACGCCCGATGGCATCGACTTGCAAGGCACGTGTTTAAGCCAAGGCGTGCGCCTCGACCCCGGCAACGTACACCTGGAACCCGGCTGGTACAGCGGTTATTTGCGCATCGCCACCAATGAAAAGGGCGTGGTGCGCTCCTACTTTTCCGCCGCCGACACGGTGGTGGGAAAACGGGTGGAAAACGCCACGCGGGATATTTTGGTCAAAGCGTTTGCGGGGAAAGTGATTGATTGAGCGTAATGATTGAGGCGAAGCCCCGCATGTACATGCGGGGCTAGGACGGTCGCGCCGCACCATGCCGTCACCCGTTGCTCGCGCCCGGCGCGAAGCATACAATCACGGCATCGCTGGCGTTTATGGTTTCTCATAAGGAGCTTCGGTGCCACGCACAACTATCGGTGGAGATGATCCGGCGCATGATTTGCCGAAAGAGGAAAAGGATCGGTTGGAGCGGGATTTGCGGGCGAAAGCGGAACTGGATCGCCGTGCCGCGAGACCCAAGGATGCCAAAGGCAAGTTGAACCGCGCGTTGAATATTTCGCGACAGCCATCACGCACGGCGCAACACCATTAGTAAAATGACTGACTTCGCCGAACAATATCGTCAACTTCTAACCACCGACGAATCCATCGCCACGCTGGACAGTGCGCTCAGTTTGGCACGCCGGATCGCCACGGAGCCTGCCGGTAAGAAAGCCATCCGGCTGCTGGACCAATCTGCTGCGGACGCACCAGCGCTTTCGGGCGGCAAGTCCGCCAATTCCAGACGCGTTGAGAGTGTTGAATGGGCGCTGACCGTGCTTGCCGGCGAGATTGAAACCCGTTCCCGAGACCTGCCGCCAGTGCAATATTCTCTTCTGCGGGATGTTCTGTTACTGGTTTTCCATCAGGCCTATTTCGCGCTGCTGCCGAGTGTTGCGCGTGATCGCGCGCGTCTGTTAGCCGCGTTTGCCGCGTTTGCCGATACCGTACCGCACCCGTCCGATCAGTGCCAAGTACGCGGTCTGGTGGAATTAGCCCATGAGCGTTTTGCGACCGCGGTCGAGTGTTTTCGATCCGCACTTGCCGCCACGCACGCGGATGAGCACGATTTTCTGACGCGCGTGCAGATGCTGTGGACGGTTTTGGTCGAGCAACATCGTTGGAACGATGCCTTTCGCTGTTTGGTTGACATCTATCCGCGTGTGACACGCAACGATCTTGAGGAAGTGAGCGCGCTGCTGGATCGCACTTTCATGGAGGCACAGCAATACAAACCACATCTGCGCGGCAAAGCAATGGTTGCAAGTCGTTGATTGGTCGGCGCGCCCTTCCCGTCTCATTCGATCTTGTCGACCAACTCCAGCAACTGCAATTCCGGCCGGGACAGCACCGCCAGTGATGGCAAGCCCATTTGCCGCCACAGGGCGTACCCTTTGCGGCCGGTTTGTTGGGCAAGCCATAACGCCATCACCGTGCCGTGCGTGACCACCGCGATGGTTTGCGCCGGGTGCTTTTGCAGCAATCCCGCCAAGGCGGCATCGAATCGGGCCAACGCTTGCTCGGCGGTTTCCTTGCCCAGCACCAACTCCGTCGGCCGGCGAAACAGCAGTTCCATCATCGATACAAACTGAAATGACCGCATCTGCGGCACGTTGCGGCGATCATGCTCGTGTAGATTGGCGGCCGGCTCTGCTGGCACACCCAGCGCCGCGGCCAGCCGTTTGGCGGTTTCCGTCGCCTTGGCCTCTTCGCTGGTGTAAATCACCGCCGGGGCGTAAGCACGCAGGCGCTGGGCCAGCGGCTGGCAGCGCTGCTGGCCTTCGGGAGAAAGCATCCAGTCTTCCGGCGCAACACCCAGCACCACTTGCGGGGCCGCGTGCTTGATCAATAGCAATTTGGAATCAGACATGAATCCTTACGATTGTCCGCTTGGCTCCAACGCGGGGAAATTCACATGGAAGGAAAGTTGTTCCAGTTGCACGGCCACATCCACCGAGTTGACCGCCACTTTGGGCGGCAGCGTCAACGTCACCGGCGCGAAATTCAGTATCCCGCGAATGCCGGCTTCCACCAGTCGGTTGGCCACTTCTTCAGCATGTTCGGCGGGCACGGCCAAGATCGCCAGGCGAATCGACTGGGCCGCGATAGTCTTTTCCAATGCCGTCAGCGGTTGAATCATCAGCGAGGCCATTTTTTTTCCGATTTTATTGCGGTCGGCATCAAACACCGCCACGATGCGAAATCCCCTGACATCAAAGCCACGGTACGCCAGCATCGCCCGGCCCAGGTTACCGGCACCGACCAGCAGCACGTTCCAGGTTTTGTCCGTGCCCAGGATATGCCGCAACTGGGTGATCATCTCCTCCACGGGATAACCGACGCCCGGATGGCCAAACTGCCCGAAGTAGCTCATATCCTTGCGTACCTGGGCATCGGTAAATCCCAGGCTGTCACCAAGCTGCTTGCTGGAAACCGTCGCCAGCCCCTTGCGCTGGAAGCTTTCCATTTGGCGCAGATAAAAGCTCAGGCGGCGTACCGCAGGATTGGGAACAAGATCCGGCCGAATTGGTTCCATACAACTACAATGATTATTGACAAGGATGGCGGCGGGTCAAGTTTTGCCCCTCGCAGAAGATGGTTAGCCACGGGGCAACACCGCGCGGGCGCTCATTCCACGGGTTTCGCATCCGGGGCTTCAAACCCCGATGCTACACCCGTGGCTACACTCCGGCATCCCCATGGGGCTTAATACCAGCCGCCGCAAGCGTCACACATCCGCCGGCCGGTATGATTGATAAATCGCTTCCAAACGCGTTACGTGCGTTGCAAATGATAACGCCGGGCGCAGCGCCAGGCAGGCCGATTGCATCGGCGCCCGCAGCTTGGTATCCGCCAGTTGGCGCATGGCATCGGCCAAGGCGATGCTGTCATCAGGGTCCGGCAACACCCGGCCATGGAGGCCGTCGGTCATGATTTCGCAGGCGCCGTTGTAGACCGTGCTGATGACCGGCACGCCCATGGCCAGCGCTTCCAGCACCACCAGGCTGCATGGGTCGTGATGCGTGGGCAGCACAAAAAAATCGGCGGCACGATAAAAATCGGCGGGCGTGGTGGTCGCGCCGGCGAAGATCACACGATCGGCCACGCCGTGCCGGCGGGCCAAGTCGGCGAAATCACCCGCCGGTTGCCGGCTCACCACCACCAGCCAGGGGCGCGGCTCGGGCAATTTTGCCAGGGCGGCAATCGTGGCGGCCAAACCTTTGCGGGCAAAATCCTGGGCGATCATCAGCATGACGACTTCGCCGGCGGCAATGCCCAGGCGGGCCCGGACATCGTTCGATCCACCGGGCGTGAACTTTTCCAAATCAACCGCGTTAAAAAGCGTTTGCACCTTGGCCAAAGGGTAATACTTCTGGATCGGCCGTTTCACGTAATCGGACAAACTCAGCACCACTGGCGGATGGCCGGATGACATCAGTTGGGTTTCGATCTTGGCAAACCACCTTCGTTTGGCGTTGAGGCGATTAGCCGCCCCCGCCAGGATTTTCCCCGCCAGCGTGGTGCGCTGCAAATGCTTTCGTTCCACCGCATCCACCGCCAGCCCCGCGTGCGGGTGATACACATCACATTGACGCACCGGTAGCATGGCGTGAACAATGTCGTATGCGTTCTCGGCCAGATGCCCATCCAGCGCATCCAAAAACCGGCGATATTGCTCGGTGCGGCTCACCGCCGCACAAGTCAAACGCACATGCAAGCCATCCTCGCCGACATCACTACACAACACACGAACGCTATGTCCTCGCGCCAAAAGCGCCGCCGCCAAATCGCAGGTATACCGCTCCGCCCCGCCACGGGAAGGATCAGATCGAAATATCACCAGCGCAATACGCATCAGGCATTTTTATTGTCCATGGTCCATGATCCATTGTCCATTGCTTTCTCTCCTGCGGCAGCGCGGGAGCCGAGTCGGGCTTTGAACAGTTTGAACAGATTTTGATTTTGGACGTGTTGAGCATTTTTATGCAAACACCTAAGCCTTTGTCCTTACTATGGTTACGGATGTTATTGTCTAAGCTTGTTTACGCATTTCTTTGAGCGCGCCAAAGAATCGGAGGGCGATGAACTGGCGCGGGCAAAGAATTTTAGCCACGGATTACACCGATGGGCACGGATAAGACGCATGAATGCCAACGCCGGCGTGAGTCGTGGATAGTTGACAATGGACAATTGACAATGGGGGCCGCATTATCAATTCTCCATTTTCCGTTCTGCATTATTCTGCCGTATACTTTCCCGCTGACCGTGGTTGTGAATCGCCCCATTCCCGTGATCGATCTTTTCGCCGGCCCCGGCGGGCTGGGCGAAGGTTTTGCCGCGCTGGGCCGGCCGGAGGGTTCGCCACGATTCAAAATTGGGTTGTCCATCGAGAAGGATGCCACCGCCCACCAAACCCTGGAGTTGCGCGCATTTTTCCGACAGTCCGATCATGGTGCCGCCCCGGAAAAATATTACCAGCACGTGCGGGGCCAACTACCGCGCAATGTCGCCGTCAAGGCTTATTCCGACATACTGCAAATCTGTTGCACCATCAAATTGCTGGCAACCCGATCTCCGACAGATATTGATAGGTTGGATCATAATACGCTGCATTCCGCGTTGGGTCAGCCGGATCTCCCTCGGGTACAACGATCACCATGCCTTGTCGGGCGCGGGTGAGGAGAACTCGATAGGCGTTTTTCAGATACATCTGTCGTTCGGGCTTCCTGATACGATTCCAACGATCACCACAAAATGACCAATGCTCCCATCCTGTGCCAACATAGCGAAAGTCAGCATCCCATGTAACACATGCCCAATCGAGTTCCAATCCCTGAACGTGGAATTCAGTGGCCACATCTTCGAGGTAATATGATGAGCGCACGTCTTCTTTACCGTCGAGGAACCAATGGATCGGGTCCATTGGTGATTTGACATCAATTGCGTGAGGCTTTAGACGCTGCGCCTGGGAGGAGACAATAATCCCGTAACGTTCGGAACCGCGTGCGTTCTGTTTGAGCCAATGCTTCGCCTTGTGCAAATCGCGCGTAATCACAATCGGGTATTTCGCGTTGATCTGTTTCGTGGTATCGCGGGCTTCCTCCGAGCAGAGGTCTAAGATTTGCTTCACCAGCAGCGAGACTTTCTCGGCGCGAAATGATCGCATCGAGACGCCCAAATGCAGCTCATCCTTGAACAGCACGTTTTGGCGGGACCGGAGTTTTTGAAGTGCCTGTCCAGCAGCATATTCATTGTCCGTAAGTCGCGACGATATGTAGATGTGCCAATCCGGGAAATTCCGAATGAGCGAATCGATCCATTCACTAATGCCGGCCTCACCGGTATTAATTTCCTGGCCACCACCGACCAAGCATACCACAACCGCCCAATCCGGATGACGGTTCAAACAGGAAATGAGAAACTCTGGCTCGGACTGATCAAAGCCAGCGATCTTCTTTTTCCGGCGCATGAAATTGGCTGTTTGCTCGCGATTCCAAGCACGCTGCGCTTCATCGAATAATGCGACATGCTCTATGGGCGGACGGGCCGAATCAACAAGACACTCATCGCGAAAATGATGCACATTCTGAATGAACATCTTCACCTCACTCATCGTTTCGCCCTTTTTGACCTTTCGGCCACGCTCCTTCTCGCGCTTCACTTTATCGCGTGCGAGGGCTTCGCGGAGAATGTCCACTAATGGACCATTTCCAGACAGAAACACGCTGTAAAGGTCGTTATCCTTGTCTATATGCTTCGTGGCGATATTGAGTCCAACCAGTGTCTTACCTGCGCCGGGAACTCCCGTCACGAAGCAAATAGCTTTGTGGGACTGCGTTCTGGTGGCCTGGATGATCTGCGAAATGGCGTCAGACGTTTGGCTGAGATTTATCGCGTTTGCGTCACTTCGCGAGATATCCGAAACGGCGTGTCCGCCGTAAAGCGCCGTGGCCGCTTCGATGATCGTTGGCGTCGGACAGTATCGCCCCTGTTCCCACTGGTTCGCGACAACTGCCGGACCATCAACGAATAGCAGCACTTCGCGAATCACGTCGGGCAAAGTGGCCTTGTTGCTACGGATGGGTAGCAGAAGACGATCGTTCTGCGCCGTGGTTGCGATACATGGGACGACGTCTTTGGCTTCAGTTGCAATAAGGATTGGCGAGATTGGTAGTTGGTGGCTCGATTCGTGGAAGTTCTTTAAGTCCAACGCGTAATCCCACACCTGATCGAACGCATAGGATGTGAATTCCTTCTCGCCAATCTTGAATTCGAACACGAAAATCACGGGGCCGATAAGGGCGACAACATCGATTCGCTTGCCCAGGCGAGGAATCGAGTACTCGAAATAAACTGCGCCACGCTCGCGGTACGGCACCAGAACCTGCTTAAGAATCCGAATTTCTTCTTGCCAGGCATCTCTCTGGGTGGGATCGAGCGTAAATGCATTACTAGCCGCAAGAATTCCCAGAATTTGGCCACTGTCTCGGTCCAGGAATACGGCAATGCTGTCGGAATAATACTCCCGCTTCATATAATTTCATCCCTGCCACTGGTCCAATTCCGCCCAGGCGGCGGTGGTAATGCTGTCGATCTGTTTTTCCGGCACAAGAGAATAACCGGACTTACGCCCATGTTGCTTAACGATACCCAGATGTTTGAGCCATGCCAAGGCCACGTAGGCCTGATAATCGGCGACGGGTGAGCCGTCGGCGGCATCGTGCAGGGGCAGGAGTTTGTCGCCGGTGAACAATTGGCCGTTGGCGCTGATGCGGCGGACGGCGGCGGCGACGGCTCCGATGGCGCGGCGCGGGGCGCGGTGGCTGTACTTTTTGCGGTCCTTTTTCGACCAGCCGACTTTCACCAGTTCGTCGCCGCGGCGGAAGAATTGGGGGTAGACGTCGGCGGGCGGGCGGCGAACTGGGATGACAGGGTGACAGGGTGACAAGGTGACAGGGGGAGAAGACGGAGCGGCGGCGGGTGGCAGGGCGCGGCCTTCGGCGGCCAGGGCGGCGACGGCTTTGGCCACGCCGGCGATCCGCTGCACGGTGGGGTAATCGCCTTCGTCGGCGGCCTGGGCCACCAGCTTGCGCAAGCCGCGCTCGCATTGGTCCAAGAGTTCAGTGGCGTCACTCCATTTCATTTCATCATTTGTAAACGTAAATGAAATGAATGTCAAGGGCAATCGCCAGGCAATATCAACGCGACAATTTAATTACATGCAGAGCAGCATGTTGGAAAAACCGCGTTTTTCATAGCAGAAAAAGTAGCAGAATGTAGCATGATGTAGCACGGCGCTGGCCGAGAAAATGGAGCAGCAGACAGTAGATCAGGAGATGGGAAATTTCTCGGCTTTCTCTCCTGTCACCCCCTCACCCCTACACCCTGTCATCTTTCACGCCACGGCAATCTCCGCATCCCTCGTCGTTTCCGCGGTCCACCACAGCACCATCAACGGGGCCATGCGGCCCAGCAGCATGATGGCGCACAAGGCGTACAGCAGTCCGCGATTGTTGCTGGGCAGGCGGGTGGCGGTCAGGCCGACGTTGCTGGCGGCGCTGATGGCCGCGGCCGGGACATCCACCGCGGCATCGTGCAAGACATACGTCAGCAGCAGCACGCCCACCAAGACGATGCCGATGTACATGCCCACCCACGCCGAAGCGATGCCGAAGATGCGGCCGGCATTTTCACCGCGCAGGGTCTTTTTGATGCCGTCATACATTGCCCGCAGGGTGTTGACCTTGATGCCGCCGGCGGTGCCGCCGGAGGCCCCGCCAATGGCCATCACCAGCACCAGCACCCACTGGGCCACGCCCGGCAGTGAGTGCATCGACACCAGTTCCAAGCCCAGCGTCCGGCTTTGCAACACCGCGGTGGAACTTTCAGAAATAATCCCGCGCACCGCCGCGGCATCGATGGCTCCCGAGGCCGTGACGAAGGCAATGCCGCATAGCGCCGCCATCGCCAACAGATATACCCCGGCGGACAGTTCCAGCACCGCGACGGTGTTTTTGGAAATCGGCTCACGCCGCGTCAGGCGATGGTAAATCTCCATGATGACCGGTATCCCCAGCCCGCCGATAAACGCCAGCGGCAGGATCACCAGTTGCGTGCCGGGATTGCCGACGCCAATGCCCGGCGACAGCGATAAGCCGCAATTGCCAAACGCCGCGGTGGCCTGGAAAAGCGCGTGTTGGAAGTTGAACCCCCCCGCCATTTGCAACACCATCGTTCCCACCCCCATGGCGATAAGCTGAACCAGCAGCGTGCCCATGATGAGTTGCTTATCGGTGTAGCGCAAGCGCAGGATGCGGATGACCGCCAACCCGCCGACCAGCATCGTGAACAGGCTGCCGCAGATCATCATCACCAGCAGCACGCCCTTGCCGATGGGCGTGTAGCGGGCGGCGTTATCGACATCGGCAAACCCGCTCAGCGTGGCGGCATTGACGGCGGCAAACAACGCCTTCACCGCGTTCGGCTCGCCGGGCGGTGTGCCGTTGCCATACCGCAGCACCAGAAACCCGCCCAGGATCACCAGTTGGTAAACCGGGAAAAGCCAGTTGGCCAGATCGCGGCCAAAGTTGCCCTGCAACGGCTGGGCCGCCACCAAGCCCTCGGGCGACGGCACCACCGACGCCTCCTGGCGTTTGGCGCGAGCCTCGGCTTTCTGTCTGGATATCGCTCCCACCGCGTCAACCTCGCCTCCCGGCATTGGCCCGGGAATAACCCCCGCCAAGCGGGGGGCTGGAGCATCATTTCTTGTAAACCTGCGCCGGATCGAAAATCTTCTTGCCGACGATTTTCCAATCCGCCGCGCCCGCCGCGTGTTGCCGGTAGAAACAACTGTAAAAGCCATCGTGGCAGGCGGCGCCGATCTGCTCCACCTCGATCAGCAGCACATCCTTATCGCAATCGGTGGCGATCGATTTCACGTTCTGCACGTGCCCGCTGCTTTCGCCCTTGAGCCACAGCTTATTGCGGCTGCGGCTGAAAAAGTGCGTCTGCCGGGTGGCCACAGTTTTGGCCAGCGAATCGCGGTTCATCCAGGCCATCATCAGCACCTGATGGGTGCCGGCATCCTGAATGATCGCGGGGATCAGGCCGTTGGCATCAAACTTTAGTCCGTCAAGTTGGCTATCCATATTGCTATTTCTCCGGGGTGGAAGGCGATTTGTCAAACATCCCGGTATTTTAGGCTCGGTCGGAAAACCCAATGGTCCGGCGATGGACCATTGGCTTCTCCCACACTCTCTTCAACAACCCGTGCCAAAAAATGTTGCCACCAATGGCTGCCGCCGGTGCCGGCCGGCTATTACACGCTGGCCAACGCTTCGGTATCATTCGCGGCCGTACCCATCAACGTCCCGCGCCATCCGATCCCCACGCTGCTGATCGCCCGCCTCGCCACCGACTAGCGCTTCCGCAAGCAAGGCTTGGGCGAATTTATGTTGTTCGATGCCCTGCACCGCGCGTTGCAAATCGCCCAGCAGTCCGGCGTCTTCGCGGTGGAAATTGACGCCTACGAATCCGCCGTGCCCTTTTACACACGCTATGGCTTCAAGGCCTTTCTGGATTCCCCCTGCCATCTTTACTTGCCGATGAAAGAAATCCAGGCCATGCGGTTCTAGCGACGGCCAACGTTCACTCCACATCGGCGATCAGTTCTTCATACGCTTTGAAACTCGGGCAGGGCCAGTTGGCACCGCAGTTGGGGTTGGGCTTGGCGGTGGGAAGCAGGACCAAACCGGCCTTGGAGCCCAGCGCATAACGCGCCCGTGCGGGCCAGGATTCGAGAATGGCCGTGGACGGTTGATCGAACCAGAGGCCCGCTTGCACCAGCGGTTGATTGAGCGGCAGGAGTTCGCCGTTCCAATCGCCATTGTGGTCTTCGTAGCGGCAGCGCAGCAGATTGGCGCGTTGCATGGCGCAAAGCATCGGGCCGTTAAGCTGGCAGTTGTCCAGCAGCAAATCTTCCAGGCCGGGATAAACTACATCGGCCATGTGAAACTGGCTGTCGCGCAAGGTGCAATGGGCAAAGTGGAATTCCTTGAAAAAACTGATGCTGCGATCCATGACGTTAATGACATAGGAATTGTCGAGACTAACCTGCTGATTGCGGGTCCAGTATGTGCCATCGTGCTGGGTCTTGCAGTGCAGGAAGATCACCGCCTTGCCGGTCACGAGCAAACTGGAGAGCTTGTCGCTATTGGCATTGTAGAAGGTGACGCCATCAAGAACGACCGGAGCTTGCGGGGTGCCGACACAGTTGAGTTCACCGCCTTTGAAATAGATGACGCCGCCGGTGATGCGCACGCCCGGCGCCACGGTGATCTTGGCATTATCAATTTCCACGGTGCTCTGGATGAAATAGGGAACGGGGAGTTTGCTAATGGAGATGACGGGCTTGCGATCGTTCACGATGGCGTTTCCCCCCAGCCGGTCCGGGAGATGGGCCAGCTTGGTGGATTGGTCCTGAAGGACTTGCAAACGCTGGAGAAGTGCGTCGGCATCGGTTTTGCTTTTGGCGTCGCCGGCGTCAGCGGCTTGTTTGTACCAGGCGGCGGCGCGGTCCAGGTCGGCAAGGTCTTGGTACCACTGGCCCAGGGCCAGCAGCAGCCGGCCGCGCGTGGCGGGGAATGTCTCCGGCAGCTTGTCGGCGACCCACTGCGGCGCGGCGGCGCACAGGCGAATGCCGTATTCCAGACTTTCATGTTGCGTGCATCCTTGGGCCTCTTTGACCAACGCCAAAGCCACCGTGGCCCGCGTGTCGGCCGGGATATCGGTCAGGTCATACTTGTAGCGCAACACATAGGCCAAGGCGGGCGGAAGGAGATTTTTGGTGGCGGGCGGTTTGGCGGCGGCCAGGACGATGATTTGTTGGCCGAGAATTTTGCGATGGTACGCCGCCAGGTCTTGATCGGGCAAGGTGGACAGGTCCAGGCAAACCGCCAGCAAATCGGTGTAGTTCCCGCTCTTGGCGCAGTCGGCTTGCCAGGCATTGAGGATATCGGGCAACTGCTGGTTGGCGTCAAACTCCCTGGCCAGGGCGGGCTGATTCAACAAAATCCTGGTCAGCACTTTGGCTTGGGCGAAGGAAGCATGTTGGCGTTTGGCGGCGTCGAACCATTGATGATAGCAAGCGCGGGTCAGGTCGCGTGCGGCCAGGGAATCGGGATCGCCGATAACCGTGCTGGCGGTGTTTTCCAGCAGGCCGATGGCCTGTTCGTAACACCCTTTGGCGGCCAGCGCCTTGGCCTCGTTCATGGCCATGCGCAGGCGGATATCCGCCGCGCAGGCGGCCGGCGGCCAGAAGAAGCATAGCAACAACACCGCCACCAGGCCGATGAGCGTCCCGCAATCCGCGCCACGCTTGCGTTCATTGCACTTGGACATGACCATCCTGCAGTTGGCCGGCAAAGCGCCGGCGGCGAATGTGGAAAATACCCCGCGCTGGCGGGTGGGTCAACTATGGGCGGGGTGGGGATGACAAAGCGACCAAGTGACAAGGTGACAGGGTAACGCAGGTGGCGGCGGTATTGGGTTGACCTTTACGCCCAAATGGATACGCTTAGGGTATGCAACCATTGCATGTGACAAGCAATATGCTTACGGCGTCGCGCTGTGCCGCGGAACTGCTGGAAACCTTGCCGACGGTGACGTGGTTTATCCGCCGGCAGATGCGCGGCAACCGGCGCAACCTGTCGGTGCCGCAGTTCCGCACGCTGGTGCGCGTGAGCCATCACCCCGGCACCCCGCTGTCGGATGTGGCTGAACATCTGGGGGCGTCGCTGCCAACCACCTCGCGGATTGTGGCGGGATTGGTGAAAAAGGGGTATTTAACCCGTTGCGGCAGTGAAGCGGACCGGCGGCGGATCGCGCTGGATTTGACCACCGGCGGCCGGGCGGTGCTGAAAGCCGCCCGCGCGGCCACCCAGGATCGCCTGGAAGTGGAACTGGGCCGTTTGAGCGACCCGCAACGGAATACCTTGCTGAAGGCCATGGCGATCTTGCAGCAGACTTTTGGCGACAGCGCCGCCGCCAGCGGCAAGGAAATCAACCGCGATGGCAACGGCCATGCGGGCAGCAGCATAGGCAGGAAATAAATTATGTCCACCGAGGTTATGATGTCGGAAACCACCGCCCCACCACCCATCGCCCATCCGTTTGATCCGGGATCGCCCCGCAAGGCCAACCCGCTGGTATCGCTGCTGGTGTGGCTGATCATTTTAGCGGCAATCGCGGTGGCGGGCTGGTCGATCTATCGCTACATGCAAGACGCCAAGGCCGCCGCCGCCAAGCAATCGGGCAAACCCGCCCCGCCCACACCGGTGGTGGCGCAAACCATCGCCCCGGCGGATATCCATGTTTATGATCCCGGCATCGGCACGGTCACCGCCTACAACACCGTGACCGTGCATACGCAAGTGACCGGCGTTCTTGAAAAAGTGGCGTTCAAAAATAAGGAAGGCAAACTGGTCCAGCAGGACGAGTTGCTGGCGGAAATCGATAAGCGGCCCTTCCAGGCGCTGGTGGACCAGGCACGCGGGCAATTGAACAAGGACGAGGTAACCCTGGCCAATGCCCGGAAAGATTTGCAGCGCTATCTGGACGCGCCCAGCACGGTGACATCGCAGGAATTGGCGGCACAAACCGCGCTGGTGAACACCACCATCGCCACCATCGCCAGCGATCAGGCCGTCTTGGAAGCGGCCCAGCTCAATCTCAATTACTGCACGATTCTGTCGCCGATCACCGGGCTGGTGGGCATCCGCCTGGTGGACGAAGGCAATGTGGTGCATACCACGGATACCACCGGCATCGCGGTGGTGACGCAGATTCAGCCGATCGCGGTGCTTTTCACCTTGCCGCAGGATCAATTGCCCGAGGTGTTGGATGCGGTGACCGCCGGGAAAACCCTGAGTGTGGAAGCCTGGGACCGCGAGCAAAAGAACCTGCTGGATGTGGGAACGCTGGAATCGGTGGATAATCAGATCGATCCCACCACCGGGATGATCCGGCTGAAAGCCCGCTTTGCCAATACCGCTAACAAGTTGTTTCCCAACGAATTCGTCAACGCCAAGATTCTGGTGCGCACGCTGCCCAAAGCGATTGCCTGCCCGTCGGCGGCGTTGCAGCGCGGGCCGACTTCGGTGTTTGTTTATGTGGTGAAACTCAATGCGCCGAGCACACAACCTGCGGTGAGCACGTCGAATCCGCCGGAGCCGGCGGTGCCAGCCAGCGGCACCACGCGGCCGGCGGCGATTCCCGGCACGGTGGAAATCCGCAACGTCACCCCCGGCCCGGTGGAAGGCGATTACACCGCCATCCGCAACGGGCTGGACGCCGGCGAAATTGTCGTCACCGACGGCATCGACCGCCTGCGCCCCGGTGCCGCGGTTACCGTGCGGTTTGCGCAAGCGTCCGCCACCACCCCGACCAGCCGGCCCAGCACGCGGAACAGTGACACGCCGGCCACGCCAAAACATCGCCCGGTCGAATCCTCCGGCCAATAGCCAATAGCCCATGAGCCCCTCACAACCCTTCATCGTTCGCCCCGTGGCCACGTCATTATTGATGACGGGGCTGCTCTTGGTGGGCATCGCGGCGTTGCGGCAGTTGCCGGTGTCGGCGTTGCCGCAGGTGGATTATCCCACAATTGAAATCCAGACTTTTTATCCCGGCGCCAGTCCCGATGTTACCGCTTCCTACATCACCGCGCCGCTGGAAAAACAGTTCGGCCAACTCGCCGGGTTGAACCAGATGACTTCCAGCAGCAGTGAAGGCTGCTCGGTGATTACCCTGCAATTTGTGCTGGACCTGAACATCGACATTGCCGAGCAGGAAGTGCAGCAGGCGATCAACTCGGCGGGCAGTTATTTGCCGGCTGATTTGCCCAACCCGCCGATTTATAGCAAAACCAATCCCGCCGACACCCCGATCCTGACGCTGGCGCTGACCAGCAAAACCCTGCCGCTGTTTACCGTGGAAGATTTGGCCGACACCCGGCTGGCGCAGAAGATCGCGCAGGTTTCCGGTGTGGGTTTGGTGACCATCAGCGGCGGACAAAAGCCCGCGGTGCGCATCCAGGCCAATCCCACGGCATTATCGGCGCTGGGCATGACCATGGAGGATTTGCGCACCGCCATCACCGCCACCAACATCAACCAGGCCAAGGGCAGCTTCGACGGCAAGAGCACGGCGTCCACCATCGAGGCCAACGATCAACTTCTCACCAGCGCCGACTACAAACCACTGGTGCTGCGTTACAACGGCGCGCCGGTGAAGTTGTCGGATGTCGCCGACGTGGTGGATGATGCCGAAAACGTCAAACAGCGTGCCTGGATGAACGACCAGGAAGCGGTGATCGTCAACATCCAGCGCCAACCGGGCGCCAACATTATTTCCGTGGTCAACAACATCCAGAAGATTCTGCCGCAGTTGCAAAGCACCATGCCGGCATCCATCGAAATCAAAACCCTGACCGACCGCACGGTTACCATCGCCGCTTCGGTCGCCGACGTCGAATTTGAATTGTGCCTCACCGTCGCCCTGGTGGTGATGGTCATGTTCGTGTTCCTGCGCAACGTGTCGGCGACGATCATCCCCAGCGTGGCAGTGCCGCTTTCCATCGTGGGAACTTTTGCGGTGATGTATTTGCTGGGTTACAGCCTCAACAACCTGTCGCTGATGGCTCTGACGATTTCCACCGGGTTTGTGGTGGACGATGCCATTGTGATGATCGAAAACATCATCCGCTTTTTGGAAGAGGGCGATTCGCCGTTGCAGGCGGCGTTAAAAGGCTCAGAACAAATCGGTTTCACGATTATTTCGCTAAGCGTGTCGCTGATCGCCGCGCTGATTCCGCTGCTGTTCATGCCGGATATTGTCGGCCGGCTGTTCCGCGAGTTTGCCGTCACGCTGAGCGTAACCATTGTGGTATCTGCGATCGTGTCGCTGACGCTGACGCCGATGATGTGCGCCCACCTGCTGCGGCACAAATCTTCCGAAGAGCAAGGTTGGTTCTATCGCGTCTCGGAAAAGGGTTTTAACGCCATCATCGCGTTTTATGGCCGCACCTTGCAGTTTGTGCTGCGGCACCAGCCGGCCACATTGCTGGTGGCGGTGGCGACGTTGGCGTTGACCGTGGCACTGTTCATCATCATCCCCAAGGGGTTCTTTCCGGTGCAGGATACCGGCGTGATATTGGGCATTTCCGAAGCCCGGCAGGATGTCTCCTTCAAGCGCATGGCCGAGCTTCAGCAGGAGCTTACCAAGGTGATTTTGAAGGATAAGTACGTTGATAGCCTCTCGTCGTTTATCGGCGTGGATGGCACCAACGTCACGCCTAACAGCGGCCGCATCCAGATCAATCTTAAGCCGCTGGAAGAGCGGAAAATCTCCGCCGAAGAAGTGGTCCGCGAATTGAACGACAAGCTGTCCGACCGTGTCGCCGACATCGTGTTGTACATGCAGCCGGTGCAGGATTTGACGGTGGAAGACCGCGTCAGCCGCACGCAATATCAGTACACGCTGGAAGACCCCAACACCGCCGAGCTGGCCGATTGGGCGCCGCAGTTTGTGGCCAAACTGCAGGCGGCGACGCAGTTGCGCGACGTGGCCACCGACCAGCAAAACAACGGCCGGCGCAGCCTGCTGCAAATCGACCGGGACACCGCCTCGCGGCTGGGCATCAGCCCGCAGGCTATCGACGCCACGCTGTATGATTCGTTTGGCCAGCGGCAGATTTCCACGATGTTCACGCAGTTGAACCAGTACCACGTGGTGCTGGAAGTCAAACCGCAGTTCCGGCAAAACCCGCAAAGCTTGAAGTCGGTTTACGTGCGCAGTGCCAGCGGTGGGGAAGTGGCCATGAGTGAATTCTGCCAGATCGTGCAGCAGCCGGCGCCGCTGGCAATCAACCATCAGGGGCAGTTTGCGGTGGTAACTGTGTCGTTCAATCTGGCGCCCGGCGCTTCGCTGGGCGACGCGGTGAGCATCATCAACAAGGCCAGCAATGATCTTGGTGTGCCGCCGGCAATGACCGCCGGCTTCCAGGGCACGGCGGCGGCGTTCCAAAACTCGCTATCCAACGAAACTTATCTGGTACTGGCCGCCCTGGTGGTGGTCTACATCGTGCTGGGCGTGCTGTACGAAAGCTTCATCCACCCCATCACCATTTTGTCCACGCTGCCGTCAGCCGGTGTCGGGGCCTTGCTGGCGCTGATTATCTGCCGCAACGATTTCAGCGTGATCGCGCTGATCGGCATCATTCTGCTGATCGGCATCGTCAAGAAAAACGCCATCATGATGATCGACTTCGCCCTGGAAGCCGAACGTAAGGAAGGCAAGACGCCGCTGGAAGCCATTTACCAGGCGTGCCTGCTGCGATTTAGGCCGATCACCATGACCACCGCCGCAGCGCTGCTGGGCGGTTTGCCGCTGGCTCTGGGCAACGGCGTGGGATCGGAGCTGCGCCGGCCGCTGGGCATCGCCATTGTCGGCGGTTTGATATTCAGCCAGATGCTTACGCTCTATACCACGCCGGTGATTTACCTGGCATTTGATAAACTGGCGAGAATTGTTTCCGGCCGGCGCGAGAAAACGCCGGCGCTAAATGGTGGCGCGGTGGAGGCAGCATGAATCTCTCCCAACCATTTATTCACCGCCCGGTGGGAACCGTGCTGCTGACCGTGCTGATGGCGCTGGCGGGGGCGCTGGCGTATAAATTTCTGCCGGTTTCGCCGCTGCCGCAGGTGGATTCGCCCACCATTCAGGTTAGCGCCGGACTGCCCGGCGCTAGTCCCGAAACCATGGCGCAATCGGTGGCCACACCGCTGGAACGGCAATTTGGCCGCATAGCTGCCATCACCGAGATGACCAGCACCAGCACGCTGGGCAGCACCAGTATTGTTTTGCAGTTTGATTTGAACCGGGACATCAACGCCGCCGCCCGCGACGTCCAGGCGGCCATTAACGCCGCACGCAGCAATTTACCGGCCAATCTGCCCCGCAATCCCGGTTATAACAAATCCAATCCGGCCGATGCGCCCATCCTGATTCTGGCGCTCACCTCCGTGGTCAACGGCCAGCAGATTTACGGCCGTGACCGCATGTACGACATTTCCTCCTCGGTCTTGCAGCAAAAGATTTCGCAGGTTCCCGGCGTGGGCAGCGTTTCGGTGGGCGGCGGCTCGTTGCCGGCGGTGCGCGTCGATGTCAACATGGCCGCGATCAATTCCATCGGCCTGGGGATGGAAGACATTCGTACCACGCTGGCGGCGGCTAATGCCAACCGGCCCAAAGGCTCGCTCAGCGATGATCGCCGCGAATGGTCTATCGGCGCTACCGATCAGCTTTTCAAAGCCGATGATTACCGCAGCTTGATCGTCCATTACCAGGGCGGCGCGGGAGTTCGGCTGGGCGATGTCGCCGATGTCACCGACGCCGTGGAAGACGTCCGCCAGAGCGGCAATGCCAACGGTAAACCGGCGATTATGGTGGTGATTTTCCGCCAGCCCAATGCCAACATTATCGACACCGTGGACCGGGTGCTGGCGCTGATGCCGCAGTTCCGCGCCTTGCTGCCGGCCGCCATGGATCTGGATGTGGTGGTGGATCGCTCAACCACTATTCGCGCTTCGGTGCAGGATGTAAAACGTTCGCTGATTATTTCCATCAGCCTGGTGGTGCTGGTGGTGTTTATCTTCCTGCGCAACTGGCGTACCACGCTGATCCCCGCCGTGGTCGTGCCCACGGCGCTGCTGGGCACCTTTGGCGTGATGTACTTGTGCGGTTACAGCCTGGACAATCTCTCGCTGATGGCGCTAACCATCGCCACCGGTTTTGTCGTCGATGACGCCATTGTGGTTATCGAGAACATCACCCGGCATATTGAAGGCGGTATGAAACCGCTGCAAGCTTCGCTGCAAGGCGCCAGCGAAATCGGTTTTACCGTGCTGTCCATCAGCATTTCCCTGGTGGCGGTGTTTATTCCCATCCTGATGATGGCTGGCTTGATCGGCCGGCTTTTCCGCGAATTCGCGGTGACGCTGTCGGTGGCGATTTTCTGTTCGATGATTCTTTCGCTCACCACCACGCCAATGATGTGCGCCCACCTGCTTAAGCATCAGCCGCGCGAAACGCACGGCTGGTTGTTCCGCGCCAGCGAGTGGGGCTTTGATTGCATTCACGCGTTTTACCGCCGCACACTGGCGGTGGTGCTGCGCCATCCGCTGATTACCCTGCTGATTACCATCGGCATCGTCGGGGTGAACGTAGTGTTGTACCTGTCCATTCCCACCGGGCTGTTTCCCCAACAGGACACCGGCCGCCTCACCGGCCAAATTACCGCCGACCAACAAACCTCGTTTCAAGCGCTGTCGCGTATCATGCAGCAGATGTCCAGCATCGTCGCCGCCGACACCGAAGACGTGGACAGCTTTGTGGCATTCAACGGCTCGAGCAACTCCGGCCGCATGTTCATGGCGCTCAAGCCCAATGGCGTGCGCAAGCTGACCGCCGATGAAGTCATTGCCAAACTGCGTAAACGCCTGGCGGGCGTTGCCGGCGCCACCTTGTATCTGCAATCGGTGCAGGATTTCCGCACCGGTGGCCGCTCCAGCGCCGCGCAGTACCAGTTCACCCTGCAAGGTGAAAGCCTGACCGAGCTTTCCGCCTGGGCGCCGAAAATGCTCGCCAAAATCCAGACCATCGACGGCCTGGTGGATGTCAACAGCGACCAACAGGACCAGGGATTGCTGTCGCTGGTGGATTACGACCGCGCCACCGCCGCACGCCTGGGCATCAGCCCCGCCGCCATTGATGCCGTGCTCTACGATGCCTTTGGCCAGGCCCAGGTTTCCACCATGTACGAACAACTGAACCAGTATCATGTGGTGGAAGAAGCCCAGCCGCGCTACTTGCAGGATCCCAGCGGCTTGAAATACATCTACGTGAAATCCACTACCGGCAAACAAGTTCAATTGGCGGTTTTTGCCAACTCATCGAACACCACCCACGCGCTGCAGGTCAATCATCAATCGCAGTTTCCATGTATCACCATCTCGTTTAACCTGCGGCCAGGCATGTCGCTCAGCGATGCCGTCGCCAAAATCGAAGCCGCCGAACGCGACATCCTGCTGCCCAGCAGCATCCACGGCAAATTTGCCGGCACCGCCCAGTTGTTTCAGGACGCCATGTCCAGTATGCCGCTGCTGATCCTCGCCGCGGTCGTCGCCGTTTACCTGGTGCTAGGCATCCTTTACGAATCGCTGATCCACCCCATCACCATTCTTTCCACGATCCCTTCCGCCGGCGTGGGGGCGCTGCTAGCCCTCATGGCGTTCAAAATGCAGCTCGATACCATCGGTATGATCGGCATCCTGCTGCTGATCGGCATCGTCAAGAAAAACGCCATCATGATGATCGACTTCGCCCTGGAAGCCGAGCGTAACGAAGCCAAGTCGCCCAAGGAAGCCATCTTTCAGGCGTGCTTGCTTAGATTCCGCCCGATCACCATGACCACCATGGCCGCGCTCTTGGGCGGCCTGCCCCTGGCCTTAGGCCACGGCACCGGCTCGGAAATGCGCCGCCCGTTGGGCATCGCCATCGTCGGCGGTTTGGCTTTCAGCCAGATGCTCACGCTCTACACCACGCCGGTGGTTTATTTGTATATGGACCGCCTGCGGCTATTCTTGAAATCCATCTTCGGCCGGCCCCCGTTGGAAATCGAGCAGCCGGACGAAGGCGAGTTGCTGCCGGCGTAACTTTTGCATGGCGAAGCCCCGCATGTACATGCGGGGCTACTTATACATATATGTCTACACCATCGACCACTACGTCCAATGACCCGCTCATCCACGAAGTCACTTCGCCGCTGCAAGCCGCTCCCACGCAAATCAAAGTTCTCCTGCCCGACAAACTCGATCCTTCCCGGCGCTATCCCGTAATCTATGTTCTCCCAGTGGAGCCTCTCAATGAAAACCACTACGGCGACGGTCTGCTGGAAGTGAAAGCCCACGACTTGCACAACCACTGCCAAGCAATTTTCGTCACGCCGACTTTCGCGCACCTGCCATGGTACGCTGATCATGCTGCCGATCCCAAGATTCGCCAGGAGAGTTATTTTATAAACGAAGTCCTCCCGCTGGTAGAGAAAACCTACCCCGCGCGACCCGGCCCGGCCGGCCGGTATCTATTAGGTTTTAGCAAATCCGGCTGGGGCGCGTTCAGCCTGCTCTTGCGGCATCCCCAGTTGTTCGCCAAAGCCGCCGCCTGGGACGCCCCGCTGATGATGCCGGCGCCCAGCGACTTCGGCATGAAACCCATCTTCGGCACCCAAGCCAATTTCGAACACTACCAGATTTCCAAACTGCTGCAAACCCACGCACCGGAAGTGGCCAACGGCAACCGCCTAATCCTGATCGCCCAAGGCAACTTCGCGTTGCAGATGCAACAAGTACACGAGTTGATGTTGCAACTGCATATATCGCACACATACCGCGATGGCCCGAGCCGCGCACACACTTGGCATTCCGGCTGGGTATCCCAGGCCGTGCAACTGCTACTGGGCAATGTGGCTGTGACAGCGCGCTGAAGCCCGCGGTGCTTGCCGGCAGCGGCAGGAACGCCGGAATTTCACGTCAGCCCGACGGCGCGGCCATCGCCCAGCACTTTCATGCGCGCCGCGGCGGGCACCGTGGGCAGGCCCGGCATGGTCAGGATGCTGCCGCAAATCGCCACCACGAAGCCCGCGCCGGCGGAAATCCGCAACTCGTTCACCGTCACCTTGAAATCGCGCGGCCGGCCACGCAAGCCGGCGTCGTCCGACAGGCTCATCGCGGTCTTGGCGATGCAGACCGGCAATTGCCCGTAGCCGTTGGCCACGAGCAGCTTGAGATCGGCCTCGGCGTGCTTGTCAAAAACCACGTCGGCCGCGCCGTAGAGTTGCTTGGCCACCTTGCTGATTTTCACCGGGATGGAATCTTCCATCTCATAAAGATAGCGGAGTTGGCCGCGGTCGGGCTTGTGCAACACTTGCAGCACAGCCTGCGCCAGGGCCGCTGTGCCCTTGCCGCCCTGGCTGTAATGATCGGCCACGACCCCCTGCGCGCCCTCGCCTTGGCAGAACGCGATGATCTTGTCGATGTCCTCACGCCGGTCGTCGGTGAAATGGTTGATCGCCACCACCGGCGTCAAGCCGAAAAGACGGATGTTTTCGATATGCTTGGCGAGGTTGCCCAAGCCATGCTCGCGCGTGAAACCGCCGTGATATTCAATCGCCTTGCAGGTGGCGACAATGACCACCGCACCCGGCTTGAGGCCGGCGCTACGGCATTTGATGTGGAAGAATTTCTCGGCACCCAATTCGGTGGCAAACCCCGCCTCAGTGACCACGTAATCGGCCAGTTTTAGCGCCAGCCGCGTAGCGATGGCCGTGTTGGTCCCCTGGGCAATGTTGGCAAACGGCCCAGCATGAACAAACGCCGGCGTCCCTTCCAGCGTCTGCACCAGGTTCGGATGTACCGCGTCGCGCAGCAGAATCTGCATCGCGCCATCGGCTTCGATTTGCCGGGCGGTGATCGGCTTGCCGTCACGTGTGAATCCCACCACCATCCGCCCCAGCCGTTGGCCCAGATCGGCATAATCCCGCGCCAGGCACAGGATCGCCATGACTTCGCTGGCGGGAGTGATATTGAACCCATCGCGGCGCGGCACGCCGTTGTTCACGCCACCCAGGCCAATGATGATATCGCGCAAGGCGCGGTCATTAAGGTCGATGACGCGACGCAGCACAATTTGCCGCGGGTCAATCCCCAATTGGTTGCCATGCTGCAAGTGGTTGTCCACCATGGCGGCCAACAGGTTGTTGGCTTTTTCGACGGCGTACATATCGCCGACGAAATGCAAGTTGATGTCTTCAGCGGGAACGACCTGTGCCTTGCCCGTGCCGGTGCCGCCGCCCTTGATGCCAAAATACGGCCCCAGCGATGGTTCGCGCAGGCAAATCGCCGTCTTGTGGCCCAGGGCGCGCAGCCCGTCGCCCAGCCCGATGGTCGTCGTGGTCTTGCCTTCGCCCTGCGGCGTCGGCGTCATGGCGCTGACGAGGATGAGATGGCCATCCGGCTTATCCGCGCGGGCGGTAAGTTCCCCGATGGGGATCTTGGCGATATACCTCCCATGCAGCAGGATCTCATCGGCGTTCAGCCCCAATTCCCGGGCCACTTCGCCCACGCGACGTGGCGGCACGGATTCATTTTCGTATTCGCTCAGCACGGACATTGCCATTCTCCTTTCGCGCCCAGCGGTGGGTTCGCGGATGAACGCCCATCGGACAAAAAGAACCAATCAGTCGGTATAATGTGACCGAATTTCCCCGGCGGGTCAAACCACCAGCGCGCCAAGCCCCAACGCAATCGCTTTGGTATTGCTTCCGTCGGAATTGGAGAATTGAGCCTAAGCGTTTTCCCGCCGCGGCGTTGCTGCTAGAGCGGCCGCTGCAAGCGATTCATTGCTTTGTCGGCGTCGGCGGCATTGTCGAAGGCCACGTACATCACAAACTGGCCTTCCAAGGTGACCGCGGACAATTCCTGCACGTTCAGGCTTTCCGCCGCCAAAGCAAAGAGCAGCCGATAGGCATAACCCGGTTCGTCCATACCCGCCAGACGAAGGCAGTAAAGCCCGGCATTCCGCTGGAAGCCGGCCTGCTCGGCCGCCTGTTGCTGACGTTGACCGCTGATGGGGCTGAGAAGTGCCGTGCCCTTGCCCGCGGCATGATCCGGCCCGCGGGCCAGAATCAGATCCAAATCGGCGCCGGCTTTAACCAGCGATTCCAGTTGGGTCATCAGCCCGCCGGGTCGATTATCGATGGTGTTCGACCACAGGTCGACTTTCGTAACGTTCAACATGTCCTACCTCCTGCGCTAGAGCAATTCCCACGAATGAAGTGTGCTTACCGCGCAAGCACTACAGGATTACACGATCATTTTATCCATTTGCAAAACACAATAAAAGGGGTTGCAGCGCGTATTTGGGAGTGCAGCGCGCATTTTTGGCACTTGCGGCAACCTTGCTCGAAAGTAATTTTTCGTGGAGGATCGTATGCAGTATGTGAATGAGGAAGAACGTCTGCTTGCCACCACTTACCGAACCGATACCGGACGTGTGCGTTGATCGTCTGGTAGGTGTCACTGACCGGGCCGGAACAAAACGAGCCAGCCCAACCCCGCCACACAGAATTGAGCGGCTGTGAAAAAATGGGTAACGGCAGCGTTTGCGCGTTATTTTCCACCCTGCTTGTAAAGCCCTCACGTCCTGGTTTCACGCCGCGCCTGGCAACTCCTTTTTGAAAACGGCATCAGGTACAGTCAGCATCACCGTCGCGCCCTTGCCCGGAGCCGAACGAATCGCGACCCGGCCCCCCAGGTCATGCAAGCGTTCGCGGATGCTGAACAGACCAAACCCCGCCTGCTTGGAATCACTACCCAGCGAAGCCAAAGCAAACCCCTTGCCGTGATCATTCACCATGACCCGTGTCGCCTGTCCGCGGCGGCTGAAACGCACCGTCGCGGCAGGCACCTTGGCATGTTTGGCGACGTTCACCAGCAGTTCCCGGATGCTCCGAAACAACAGCGCACGCAGCTCGATGGCGATCGGTGTTTTCACGCCGAGCACTTTCACCTTCAGCCCATAAAGCTTATCGATATCCTCGGCCAGCAACTCGGTACAGGCGGGCAGCCCCAGATCGTCAAGCGCCGGGTAGCTAAGACTGCGCGTCAGCGAACGTGTCGATTCAACCGCCCGTTTCACCAGATCTTCAATCACCTCCATTTCCCCGGCGCGATTCACCGGATCGCCGGGCTGCCGCAGCACCGACAGCTGCATCATCACGGCGCTGAGCACTTGGCCAAGATCATCATGGATGTTACTGGCCAGGCGTTTGCGCTCGCGATCTTCGGCCCGCGTTAGCTGCAAGGCCAAGCGCCGCAGGCGTTGCTGATATTCTTGGGCCTCTTCTTCGGCGCGTTTGCGCTCGGCAATCTCTTTGGTCAGAGTTTCGACCTTAGCGCGTAACGCCAGCGCGTGATAGCCGAGATACGCGATGAACTCGGCTAGGTCGCCCAGGAAGGAAAGGATGATGCCAAACTGGGCTTCACTAACGACGGGCACCTGGCGTATGGCCGCCAGGTATTTGTCGGGATCATAACCGAACCGCTGTGCTTGCCGTTTGAAATGCTCCATGTCCGGGGGATGAAAGAACGTCTGGCCCGTGACCAGCACGGCCAGGCATTTTCCATTGAGGATGACGGGCACGGCTCCGTCAATCAAACCATGGCCGCAAGGCTCGATCACCCTGGCCCCGGGCTTGCTGGCCTTGGCAATCAGCGCGCTGTTGCTCTTGAAACAGATCCCGGCCGACGCAGGGTTGGCCCGGTGAAACGCGAAACAAACCTCCCGCCAGCCCGTAACCGCCAAAAGCTCCTCGTCGGGGTAGGTCATAAAAGCCAGACCGTATCCGGTGAACTGACAAAATCTTTCGAACACCGGTCGGAGCCGATCCATATCGATCAGATCGCTAATCGAGTAATGACCATCAAGGAGGTGGGAAGATTTGCTTGTCGTCGGTGGGTCATTCATAGGCACCCAAACCATTTTGTGTTTAGTGTCACATAGACAATAGGCATGGCATACTTGGTTGGCAAGCGAGCAGACTAAAAAGTCCGAAAATCAAGTGGGAATAATGACTTATGGCCCAAAATTATCCGCGCAACTTGGGCGTATTCATTTGGCTCCATGGGTTGGAAGTCATTTAAAGGCGAGGGAAAGCCTCAATCCTGATCGACCTGGATATTCATTTGCGGCCCCATTTGCACCGCCGGGCCATTAAACGGCATCGGCATCAGCCCGCCAGGCCCGGGCGGCGGAGCGACGCTGGCGCCTGGCGTCGCTGCGCCCTGCTTCTTCAGCGTCTTGATCACCGAATCGATCCGCTGCTGCGCCTCGGGCGGCTGGGTGGGCTTCAATTCCAACAGCGGTTTGATCACCGCCGCGCCGTAGGCCACCAGCGTTTGCTCGGCTTTGTCACGCTGCTTCCAATCATCCGCGTTCAAGTCGGCCACGGCGGCTTTGATCTTTTCCAGCGTGGCGGCCGAGGGGATCGGCAACGGCTGGTTGTATTCGCTAATGAGAGCCAACGGCAGTTTGACCGTGCTGCCGCTGACCAGTTTGCAATCGATTTCCGACTGCTGAAATTGGCCGCTTAGCGTGGTGTTGTCCCACAGGGTTACCTGCATGTCAGTTGAGCCGGTGGCCACGTGGGTGAGATGGCGGATTTGTTCGCCTTCCAAAGTGATGGTGTCGAAAGCGGTGTCAAATTTCAGGCCGCCGGTCAGCGTGCCGACCATTTGGTCCTCGTTGGACAGCGATACCGTGGAAGCCGCATCATCTTCGTCCGCAACCTTGCTGCTCAGTTGCAGTCGCACCACGCTGTTGGTGGGGAACTTCACCACCTGCGTGCCGTCGGCCAGTTTCATGTCGAATTGGTCGGCACTCACCAACCCGGCGAATTTGCTGCCGTCGGTGAGATAGACTTCATGCACGCCGTTGTCTTCGGATTGAAAAGCGATGGAGGCCACGCTGGCCGGATCGAGCTTCATCTCGCCGTAGCGGGTGTGAACATCCACCGGGGCGGTAGGCATGGCAATGGCCACGCGGTCGCCGGTGCGCATCAGCACGAAGGGTTTATCGAAGGTCCAATCTTCCGGCTCGTTGGCGCGTTTGCGATATCCCAGCCGGTTGATTTGCGCCACGGGAATCTGCGTCACCTGCCCGCTGCTGAGTTCCAAGGCCACAACGTCGCGTTCCAGCTTACCGCCAAAAATCTGGCCGTCGGTGGTCACCACCAACTGCCGCGGGCGGAATTGGCCGACGTTAATCATGCCGATCACCTGGCTGTTGGGCAGGTTTACCTGGCCATAAAAGGTCGTCAGTTTGTAATCGGCATCCTTGATGGTGCCGCGCAACTGGTCGCCGGTGCGCAGCTCGACAACATCAGTGGTATCGCCGCGAAGAATTTCATATTCCCCGACGAAATTATTCCCCGAGGAGAAGTTGACAATGAGGTGCCGGATATCCGCCGGCAGCGAACGCATAAGCTGGTTTTCTTTGAGGTTGGTGATGAACTGCAAGCCCTGGTCATAGCTGTTGGCCGTGGTATGCAGGTGCATGATCGCCTGTGATTTGCCGGCAGGAATATTCAGGGTCATCATCGCCTGCACCATGTTGTTGCCCTGGGCGTATTGCACGGCGGGCACGGTCTTGCAGCCCTTGCCGCCGTACATTTCCACACCGGCACGGTTGCAGCCGGTCATGCCCACCCAGCCAATGGCGACGTCCTTGTGCTTGGGATCATTGATGGCGCCGGCCTGCCCGTTCATGCCGAAATTCATGGTCGCGCTAAGCTGCACGTTAACGGTTTGCGCCTGGTTGGTCGTGTTCTTAAAAACATCCACGTAGCGGATGAAGTTGTCGTCGTTATCCGCGGCAATCCGCCGCGTCACCGACACATTGCCCAGGTTCATCTCCGTCAGCACCAGTTCCCCGGTTTTGGCATCCAGCGTGCCGGTGTTGTTGTTGCCGTTGGCCTGGTTGTTGTTGACCATGAGCATGGCGGCCTGCTGATAAACCGGCTGGTTATTGTTCTGCCGGCACCAACCGCCATCGTAGATCATCCATTGATCGTTGGCGGCATCGTTAAGCGTATAAGGAAGCTGCACGGTGCCGCCCGCGCCCACCGGCCGATTGCGGGCAAACAGCCGCGCCTGCGACGCCTCCACACCCAGCGCCAACACCGCCACCACGGCCAGCACCCATGCCATCGCCGCTCTCCGCACCGCTAATCCGCTGCACACGACCAACCTCCCGGTTATACAGACAATATCGCTATTTTACTTAGAGCCTGTCTGTAAAGCCAATGGCACGTGGGGGGCATCATTGATGGGCGGGGCAAAACATCCGAAAAGTGGGTTGCTGGCGGCGGCTCGCCCCGCATCCTGTTGCGCACTATGCGCACGTTCATTTTCCCTAAGTGCTGATTCCCAGCGGACTTACGCGCGAAAATGTCTTTTTCCGACGAATTTTTCAAGTCGGGCCACATTGCTCAATTTAATCGACAAAACCGCATTGGATGGCAGATAAAACTTGTTGAGTGCGCTTAAATACCCCGAGATTGGCCCGAGTTTTAGGGCACTTTCGGTGACTTTCATGGGAGGTTCCGCGAGGTTTGCCGGAGGTTCCGGGGGGTTTGGGGCAGGTTT